>WNGB01000314.1_pt1 | contig 141937 bp, 139 predicted proteins | sample 5400681 | NCBI WGS metagenome assembly WNGB01 (sample SAMN13153367, study PRJNA577476) | soil metagenome | isolation source: 115 cm soil or saprolite under grassland replicate 2 | place: USA:California | collected 2016-06-15
GGCGAGCGCCATCGCAGCCAGAGGAAGCTCGAAGGCGCCGGGAACGGGCACGACGGTGATGGCAGTCCGGACGACGCCGTGCAGCTCCAGCTCGTCGAGAGCCTGTCTGAGGAGCTCGGTGGTTATCTCGCCGTTGAAGCGGCTGACGACGACGGCCACCGACCGGCGCTCGCCAACTGCCTCGCCTTCGAGAACCTGGTAGCCGTCCGGAATGCTCAACCCGGAGCTCACGTGCTCGAGCGGTGCGACCTCTTCGGCCCCGTCTTCTTCCTCCTCCTCCTCGGGCTCCTCGACGACACCGAGCGGCTCCACGTCCTCCTCGCTCTCGAGCGCCTCCGCCTCCTCGGCGGCGTAGGCCGGCGCCGGCTCCGCCGTGCTGGGGTCGGTCCACCCCTTGGGCTCGTCCTCGACACCGACGTCCGGTACCTCCCCGTCGAACGGCTTCCGCTCCTCTTGCCACTGGCTCATGTGCGCTCCCGTTCCTCGTCGTAGCGGAGATCCTGATGGTGAAGCCGGTGACCGAGCTTCGCCTTCTTCGTCTCGAGATACCGCCGGTTCTCGGCGTTCGGCGGCACCTCGATCGGTACCTGCTCCACCACGCTCAATCCGAATCCCTCGATTCCGATGATCTTCTTGGGATTGTTGGTGAGGATCCGGATGGAGGAGAGCCCGAGGTCGGCCAGGATCTGGTTTCCGATGCCGTAGTCGCGCATGTCGGCCGGGAAGCCGAGCTCGATATTCGCCTCGACCGTGTCCAGCCCGTCCTCTTGCAGCTCGTAGGCCCTGAGCTTGTTGAGCAGGCCGATGCCGCGGCCCTCCTGCGACATGTACAGCAGAACGCCGCGGTCCTCCATCCCGATGCGCATGAGCGCCTGCTCGAGCTGCTCGCCGCAGTCGCAGCGCAGGGAGTGGAAGACGTCGCCGGTCAGGCACTCCGAGTGGACGCGAACGAGCACATTCGGGTGGCCGTCCACCTCGCCCTTGACGAGCGCGACGTGGGTCTTGCCGGTCAGCTTCTCGCGGAAGGCGACGGCGGTGAACTCACCGAAGGCGGTGGGGAGCCGCACCGAGGTGGTGCGCTCGACCAGCTTCTCCGTGCGCCGGCGGTACTCGATCAGGTCGGCGACGGTGATCATCTTCAGCCCGTGGCGCTCGCAGTAGGGGACGAGGTCGTCGACCCGCGCCATCGTACCGTCCTCGTTCATCACCTCGCACACCACGCCCGCCGGATTGAGGCCGGCAAGGCGGGCGAGGTCGACAGCGGCCTCCGTCTGCCCGGCGCGCTCGAGCACGCCGCCGGGGCGGGCGTTGAGCGGGAAGACGTGCCCGGGCTGGACGAGGTCCTGCGGACCCTTGCTCGGATCGATAGCCACCTGGATCGTGCGGGAGCGGTCGCCGGCCGAGATCCCCGTCGAGACACCCTCCCGGGCCTCGATCGAGACCGTGAAGGCGGTGCCGAACGGGGTCTCGTTGCGATCCGTCATCGGCCTGAGCTCGAGCTCCGTGCACCGGTCGGGGGTCAGGCACAGGCAGATGAGCCCGCGGCCATGGGTGGCCATGAAGTTGATCGCCTCGGAGGTGGCGAATTGGGCCGCCATGGTGAGGTCGCCTTCGTTCTCGCGGTCGGCCGCGTCGACGACAACGACCATCTTCCCGTGCCGGATGTCATCGAGAGCCTCCTCGATGGTGGCGAAGGCCGTCCGGGTGGCGAGATCGCGATCCATCCGGGCAATCGTACTCTCAGGAAAGGAGTCGCTCGACCGCCTGGCGTTCCTCCTCGGAGACGTTCCGGTCGCGCAGGCGGAAGGCAGCGGCCTGCTCGAGCCCGGAGCGGACGTCGATGTGACGGGCGAACGCGTCGGCGAAACGGCGGCCGGCCTCGCCGGCGCTCGTCATGCAGATCACCCAGGTGAGGGCCGCGTCCACCGCGGGCGGTCCCTCGCGTGCATTGGCCCAGTCGATGACGACCGGTCCGGAAGCAGGCATCAGCACGTTGTGCGGATGGAGGTCGAGGTGGAGGAGCGTTCCGCCCGACTCTCCCGGAATGCGGTGGAGCTCATTGTGAAGGGCTGCGAGCGCTTCGGCATGGACGCCGATGTGTTCCGGTCGGCGAGCGAGGTCCTCGAACATGCTCGGTCCGTGGATCCGCTCGATGACCATCCCATCCTCGAGTACCTCGTACACGCGCGGGACCGGGTACCCGTGATCGAGCGCCCGCTTCATGACTCGTGCTTCACGCTCCGGGTTCCCGCCCGTCTTGAACCGGCGCAGGACGCGCTCGTCGTCGAGGGCGTAGATCTCCGAGGCTCGCCCCTCGGCGAGAAGCCTCACGCGGGCAGCGGGCGCTCGACGTACGGCAGTGCGGGGGAACCCATGGTTCCCCCGCGAGCCCCCTCCTTCGCGCCACCAGGTGTCTGACCGCCCGCGTGCGCTCTCGCCGGGCCAAGGCCACCTTCGCGCATGCTCAGCGAGCCACGGTCAAGCACCGGAAGCCTTCTGAAGGCGACTCGGCAGAAGCCTCTCCACGTATTTGGCGAGCACGTCCGCCTCGAGGTTCACCTCGTCGCCGGGAGCGAGGCTCCCGAGCGTGGTCACCTCGAGCGTGTGCGGGACGAGCGCGACCTCGAAGGACTCCTCGTCCAGAGCCGTGATCGTGAGCGCGACGCCCTCCACGGCGACCGAGCCCTTGAGGATGCAGTAGCGGAGGGTCTCCGGCGGAGCGGCGATTCGCACGCGCACGTCGTCGCCGTCGCGATCGACCGAGCGGACGCGGCCGACGCCGTCCACGTGCCCTTGCACATAGTGGCCTCCGAGCGGATCGCCGATCCGCAGCGCCGGCTCGAGGTTGACCTCGCGGCGGAACGGTTTGCCCCGGTGGAGACTCTCCGGGACGACGTGGAAGGCGAGGCGGCCGTTCTCGTGGCCGGTGACGGTGAGGCAGATCCCGTCCACCGAGACTGAGTCGCCGACGGCTGCCGCGATGCTCGACTCGACGACGAGGTCGCCCTCATCGAAGGACACAACGCGCCCGCGCTCGCGAACGATTCCCGTGAACACGCGCCTAAGGCTAGTCGCCCAAGGCGAACGCTTCGAGCGTCTCGCGGTCTGCTCCTGCGACAGGCCCTCGGTGCCTGAGAGCTAAGGCTCGTGGACATAGGCGGTGAGGAGAACATCGTCACCGGCCTGCTCCGCCGTCAAACGCGAGAGCTGAAAGGGCTCCGGGAGGTCGCCAAGCAGACGCGGCCCTTCGCCGGAGATGCACGGGGCCATGAAGACGAGCAGCTTGTCCACGAGATCGACTTCGAAGAACGCCGTCGCGAGCGTCGGGCCGCCCTCGAGCAGTAGCGATTGGACGCCCTCCTCGCCCAGGGTGGACAGCTCGTCCTCCAGCAGGCCCGAGCGAAGCTCGAGCCTGGAGCCTTTCGGAAGGGGCCCTTTGCCGAAGACGAGACGCCTGGGTTGTCGGGCGGCGTCGACGTCGCGCGCGGTGAGCCGGGGCTCGTCCGCGCGTACCGTCCCCATGCCGACGGCGACCGCATCCGAAGCGGCGCGCAGCTCGTGCACGAGCCGCCGGCTCTCCTCTCCGGAGACCCATCGTGAGCCCGGGATCGTGACGCGCCCGTCGACGGTCGCCGCGACTTTGTACGTCACGAACGGACGGCCCTGCGAGACCCACGTTCGCCAGGCCTCATTCAACCGGCGGGCCTCGAAGGAGTCGACGAGCTCCACCTCCACTCCGGCCGCCTGGAGGCGCTCGAACCCTGCCCCGTGAGCGGGGTGCGGATCCCTCGATCCGGCGACGACGCGCGAGATACCTGCTGCGACGACTGCATCAACGCACGGCGGCGTCCGCCCGTGGTGCGAGCAGGGCTCCATCGTCACGTACAAGGTCGCTCCGTGGGCGCGGTCACCCGCAGCGGAGATCGCGTTTACCTCGGCGTGCGGCTCCCCTGGGCGCTCGTGCCAGCCCTCGCCGACCACCTCGTCTCCCTGAACGAGCACCGCGCCGACGACGGGGTTTGGGCGAGTCGTCCCGCGTCCGCGCTCCGCCAGCTCGAGAGCTCGGTCGAGGCTCACGAAACCGCGTCCGCCAGCCGCCGGTAGGCAGCGGGCGGATCGACTCCGTCGAAGACGCTCGAGCCGGCGACGAACAGGGTTGCGCCCGCCTGGTGCAGGGCCTGGATGTTCTCCTCGCCGACGCCGCCGTCCACCTGAATCGGTACCTCCGCGGGGAGCAGCGCGCCGAGGCGGCGGACGCGCTCGGTGGTGTCGGGGATGTACGCCTGTCCCGAGTAGCCGGGGTGAACGCCCATGACGAGGACGAGGTCGACCGGATCGGCCGCGGCCGCGACCTCCTCGACGGGTGTGTCGGGATTGACGGCGAGGCCGAAGCCGAGCCCGAGATCGCGCGCCTTTGCCGCCGTCTCCCCGACGTGCCCGCCGACGATCTCGAAGTGCGCGGTGACGCTGTCGGCGCCGGCCCTCGCGAACGCCTCGAAGTGGTGCTCGGGGTTGTCGACCATCAGGTGCACGTCGAGGATGCCTCCGCGCTGGCGGAAGAGCGGCGAGATCGCCTGCAGGACGATCGGCCCGATCGTGACCGGTTCGACGAAGTGCCCGTCGCCCACGTCGAACTGGAAGATCTTCGCTCCCGCGTCGAGCAGGGCGCCGAGGTCGTCGCCGAGGCGCGCAAAGTCGGCCGCGTAGATGGACGGCTCGATCTCGGCGCCGCGGATCCAGTCCTTCCAGGCCACGCTAGGTGGAGGCGATCCCGAAGACGATGAGGGCGACGACCGCAACGGAGGCGAGCACTGCTCCCCGGCGGCCGTCCGCGCCGGCCTGGTCGGCCGCCTGGGCGGCCGCGTAGGCGCACAGCAGGCCCGCGACCACGAGCGGGAGGCCGATCGACAGGATGCCGAGGAACCCCCAGACGAGCAGCCCAGTCGCCGCCGCCGTCAGCAGGACGAGCCGGGCACCCCCCGCGAGGAACACGCCGGCGCCGGCCGCGCCGACTGCCGCGCCCACCGTCCCGGCGACCAGCGAGACGCGGCCCCAGTCGTTCGGTTCGGGCTCCGACGTGATCACGACGAGGTAGACGGCGTCCGTAACCGCCCCGATCGCGGCCGCCGCCAGGCCGGCGTAGGAGGCCCTCGAGAGTCTCACCGAATCGAGTCTAAACCTGGAGCCTGGCGATGAAGAATCCGGACGTCCGATGGACGTGCGGCAATGTGAGCAGGAACTCGGGCCGGCGCGGGTGGCGGAATGCGGACCACTCGTCGCCAAGGCTCGGGTCGGGCTCCAGCCCGCTGGCGTCCACGACCTCCTCGTCCTCGGCCGCGTTGATCGTGCAGACCGAGTACAGGATCGATCCGCCCGGCTTGACACGTTCGGCCGCAACCCGAAGGAGCGCCAGCTGGAGGTCCGGGAGCGGCTCTGCGCGCCAGCGAAGGTCGGGGCGCGAGGCGAGGACTCCGAGCCCCGAGCAGGGGGCATCGACGAGCGCGCGGTCGAAGCCGGTGAGCTCCGATGGAAGCTCGAGAGCGTCCGCGCGGAGAACCGTCACGTTGTCGGCTCCGAGCCGGCGGCAGTTCTCCTCCAACTCGCGTGCGCGGCCCGGGTGCTTCTCGACCGCGACGACCCCGCCCGAGAGCTGGGTCGCCTTGCCGCCCGGAGCGGCGCAGAGATCGAGAATGCGCTCGCCTTCTCGCGATCCGACGGCCAGCCCGGCCATCTGGGACGCGCGGCTCTGCGGCCAGATCCGGCCGGCGACGAGCGCCTCCTCGTCCACGCGCTCGACGCGGAACGCCCCCGGGACGTCCGTCGGCTCTCCGTCGATCTGGCCGTGAACGAGACGCACGACCGTCTCGGGCGGCTCGTTCTGGGCCCGCATAAGCGCGACTGCGTCTTCGCCGCCCAGCTCCCGCCACCAGATCTCCGCGACCCAGTCCGGATACGAGTGCTTGAGCGCCGCTTCGCCCGGCTTCCCTTCCGGAAGACTCGCGAGCAGCCCGCGGAATCCCTCCGACAGGCGGCGCATGACGGCGTTCGTGAACGCGACCGCGCGCTCGAGGCCGGCTTGGCGAACGAGCTCGACCGACTCGTCCACGGCGGCGTGCTCGGCGACCGCCAGATAGCCCAGCTGGTAGGCGCCGATCCGGAGCGCGGCGCGCACCGGGGGATCGAGCTTCCGGATCGGGCGGCGGCCGAGCGACTCGATCCCGCGGTCGATCGTGCGGACGCGCTGGACGGTGCCGTAGGCGATCTTCCTGGCGAGCGCGCGGTCTCGATCGTCGAGGCCCTGGGCCGCCGAGCGGAAGGCGCGATCGGCGTAGGCGTCCTGCTCGAAGACGCGCAGCACGACGTCGTAGGCCGTCCGGCGCGCCGGCGAGGTGCTCACTGCCGGAGCCCGCGCAGGAACTCCTCGTAAGACATCCGCGTCCCTCCGTCGGGCTGGACCTCGACCGGCTCGAGTTGGCCCTCCGCGATCCGCGCCCGCCAGACGATGACGGGGCGGCCGTGCAGCTGGATGCGCGCGCCGATGTGAGGCGAGAGCGCGCGTATTCGGCGAAGGAGGTCCTCGGGTGAACGGTCCCAGTCGAGCTCGCGGTCGGCGGCCGTGAGCTTCTCCGCATACGTAACGCCTTCCTCCGGCTGAGGGCTGAATCGCGGTTCCTGGAGGACCTCCTCCACGAGGTCGGCCGCGATCGGGGCGGCCTTCGCGTACACGGCACCCGCGTCCTCTTCCGCATCGATCGAGAACGACTGCTGCGCGGCAATCGGGCCTGCGTCGAGCCCGGCGGTGGTCCGGTGGATCGTTACGCCCGTCTCCGGGTCGCCGGCCATGATCGCCCGCTCGACCGGAGCGGCACCGCGCCAGCGCGGGAGCAGCGAGGGATGGACGTTGAGCCAGAGCGCTCGGTCGAGAAGAGGCTCCGGAATGAGCGCGCCGTAGGCGACGACGACGATCGTGCCGACCTCGGGCTCGAACGACTCGTCCAAGCGCTCGGGCTGCCGGTTGAGGATGCCGAGCCGCTCGGCGACGGCCTTGGCGGGGGGAGGGCCGACCTTACGCCCGCGGCCGCGCGGCCGGTCCGGGCGAGTGAGGAGGTAGGCGATCTCGTGCTTGGCGGCCAGGCGCTCGAGCACGTCCGCTCCGAAGGGCGCCGTGGCCGCCACCGCGAGCCCGGGCCGGGGCGGCGATTCCTTCATCTCGGCTGCACCGCTCACTTTCACAGTCTTTTCACGATCGGTCACACACTCATGCGGATTTTCCGACTAGCATCGATTGTGGGTGGTGGTTCGGGGTGGCCCCGGGCTTTTTAACCGCTCAAGCCCTGCTGAGAACGGGCCGCGGGCGCAGCGCGGCGAGCGCAGCCCGGCGATGCTCCTCGTCCGTCCGGTCGAGGATCAGGGTCCCGTCGAGATGGTCGATCTCGTGCTGGGCGACGCGGGCCGGAAGGCCGGTGAGCTCGAGCCTCACGTCTCCCCCATCCGCGTCGCTCGCCGCGACGACGACCGACAAATTGCGTTCCACCGGCACGCGCACGCCCTGGATCGAGAGGCACCCTTCCTCGTCGGTCTCCACTTCCTCCGACCGCTCCACAACCTGCGGATTGACGAGCGCGACGACCTCTTCTTCCTCCAGCTCGAAGACGAAGACCCGTTGCAGGGTCCCGACCTGCGGCGCCGCGAGGCCGATGCCGTACGCCTCCTTCATCAGCCGGGCCATCCGCTCCACCACCCTCTTCAGGTCGCCGTCGAAGCGCTCGACCTCACGCGCCTTCATTCGCAGGGCCGGATCGGGATACTGGCGAATCTGGGCAAGGGCAGCCAGGCGTCTCGCCTCGGCCTGCGCGTCGCGCTCCTCCTCTCGAACCTGACCTACCTCGGCCACGGCGAAAGTGTAGTGAGGCGCTTCCGCGCGCTAGACGCTCTGAGGATCGACGTCGACGACCGCGGTCACGCCGGCCTTCCGCATCGCGACCGACCCGGCGGCGAGCAACTCGGCCGCCCGCGCCGCCAGCCCTCGCGGATGCTCCGTCTTCGCAACGAGCTGCGCGCGGTGACGCCCGCGCAGCCGCAGCAGAGGAGCGGGCCCGAGGACGTCCTCCCCGAGACCCGAGGTCAGCTCGGTGAGCAGCCGAACTGGAGCATCGGCGTCCGTCCCCGACGCGACCACGCGCACGAGATGCCGAAATGGCGGATACCCGAGCTCGCGCCGCCGCTCCAGCTCCCCGTTCAGGAAACCCTCGACGTCGTGACGGGCGGCATACCGGATCGCTCGCGCATCCGGCTGGAAGGTCTGGGCGACCACCTTGCCGGGCGCGTCGCGGCCACTCCGGCCGGCAAGCTGGGTAAGGAGCTGAAACGTCCGCTCCTCTGCTCGGAAATCCGGCAGCCCGAGGCCCGTGTCCGCATCGACCACCGCGGCGAGTGCAACCCCCGCGAAGTGATGGCCCTTCGCCACCATCTGCGTCCCGATCAAGACGGTGCCTTCCGCCGCCGCGAACCGGCGCAGCGCGTCGGCCGCCGCTCCCGGGCGGGCGACCGAGTCGGCGTCCAGGCGGATCCTCTCGAGCTCGGGGATTCGAGCCTCGAGCTCCTGCTCGAGCCGCTGAGTCCCGGCGCCGATGCGCGCCAGGTCTGCCGATCCGCACAGGGCGCAGGTCTCGGGCGCGGGCTCGCTCGCCCCGCAGTGGTGGCAGCGAAGGACCCCACCGCCGTGGAGGGTCAGCGACACGTCGCAGTTCGCGCATCGGATCGTCGTCCCACAGGCCCGGCAATGAAGCGCCGGAGCGACGCCGCGCCGGTTCAGGAGCAGAATCGCACGCTCACCCCGCTCCGCGACCGCACCGAGCTCGCCCAGGAGCGGGGCCGACAGCGGGTAGGTCTCACGACGGAGGTCGACGACGCGCACGGGGGGCAGCCTTCCGGACACGCGGCCGCCGAGCTCCAGGCGTTCCAGCCGCTCCCAGCTCTCGGGCCGCGGAGTCGCGCTCCCATACACGGCGACTGCCCCTTCGAGAGCCGCCCGCTTGGCGGCGACCGTGCGCGCGTCGTAGCGTGGGTCCGACTCCTGCTTGTAGGACGCATCGTGCTCCTCGTCGATGCAGATGAGCCCGAGCCCGCGGACCGGCGCGAACACGGCCGACCGCGCTCCGACGACGATGCGCGCTTCTCCCGAGCCGATCCTGAGCCGCTCGTCGCGGCGCTCGGCCTCGGTGAGCGCCGAGTGCAGGATCGCGATCGTCTCGCCGAAGCGCGCGCGGAAGCGCCCGACTGCCTGCGGAGTCAGCGCGATCTCGGGGACGAGGACGATCGCGCCGAGGCCCCGCTCGAGCGCGGCGGCGCAGGCGCGCAGGTAGACCTCGGTCTTGCCGCTGCCGGTCGCGCCGTAGAGGAGGAAGTGTGAGCCGGCGCCCGCATCGATCGCCGCGACGATCCGCTCGATCGCCTGTTCCTGAGAAGCCGTGAGAACCCGCGGAGCCGCCTCTCCGTCGAGCGCTTCGCGCAGCGCCGGCGCGTCGCGCTCCTTTCGCCGCGCGCGCTTGTGCGGAGCGACGAGCTCCAAGGCCCGCGCCGGCGTCGAGCCGTAGTAGTCGGCCAGCCACAGCGCCAGGTCGACGAGCGCAGCGGGAACGGCGTCGACGACCTTCTCGATCGGCGCCGCCTCGATCCCGGGGGGCGGCTTTCCGCCCACCTCGACCACCACTCCCCGCCGCCGCGAGCTCCCGAACGCGACCTGCACGACGGCCCCACGCTCCACCTCTTCGGGCACTTCGTACGTGAACGGCCGCGCCACGGCCCGGGCCGAGACGAGCGGATAGACGGAGGCGTACGCCACCCTCCCAGGGTAGTGACCGCAGCGGAGCGTTAGCGCGGGCCGCTCGGCCCTTTCACGCTTGCTTTTAGAAGCCTGCGGCTTCCAGGATCAGCTCTGTGCCGAAGCCGAGGAAGAGCCCGGCCAGGATCGCCCAGCCGACGAGCACCTTGTGCCCGAAACGCTGGGTGACGTTCATGAGCTGGATGACGACGTAGAGGATCGAGCCGGCGGCCAGCGCCAGGAAGACGATCGAGAGCGCGACGCTCGTCCACGCCTGGCCGATCACCGTGCCGAGGAACGTGGGCGCGCCGCCGATGAGGCCGAGCAGGGCGAGGAAGCGCCAGCTCGGCCGCTCGCCCGACAGCGGCGCGACGATGCCGAAGCCCTCCGTCGAGTTGTGCAGCCCGAAACCGATGATCAGCACGAGGGCCAGCCCGATCTCTCCGGCGGCGCCCGCCTGCCCGATCGCGAGCCCCTCCGAGAGGTTGTGGAGCCCGATTCCAGTGGCGATCAGCAGCGCGAGCCAGCGGCCGGGCGACATGCCTCCCACCCAGTCCGCCTCGAACTCGGCGGCGGAGGCGGCTCCCGGCCCGAGCATCGCCTTCTCGCGCTCGCGCGCCGCCCAGCGGTCGTAGTAGACGAGCGAGAGGAAGCCGAGCAGGGCCCCGACCAGGAACAGCAGCCCGTACGCGGCGAAGCGGCTCCAGTGCTGGTCCTCGACCGCCGTCTTCACCGGCCCGATCCCGTGCTGGAGGACGTCGACGAGCAGGAAGAGGAGGATCCCGGTCGCAAGTGCGCTGAGCGCCGCCTTTACCTGGGTGCTCGGGTTCAGCCGACCGACAGGGAGGCCGATGAAAATGGTCGAGCCCGCGATGCCGCCGAGGAGAACGATCTGCGCGGTCGACATGTCAGAGCATCCTTCGCATTGAAGTAAGGCTTACCTTACAAGCGATCGCGCACTATAGTCGAAGTGAGGATGGCGGGTCACTCCTTCGACGACTATCTCGAGACGATCTACTTCCTGGCGTTCCCGATCGGCGAGTACCGGCCGCTGGCGGAAGGGTCGCCGACGCTCGCGGCGAGGGTGGCCGAGATGCTCGGCGTGTCGCGCGCGTCGGCGGGCGAGATGCTCAAGCGGCTCGAGGCCGAGGGCCTGATCGAGCGCGGGGAGCACAAGGAGGCGCTGCTGACCGCTGCCGGCCGCAAGCGCGCCGAGCAGGTCGTCAGGAAGCACCGCATCATCGAGCGCCTGCTCACGGACTTCCTCGGCTACACGGCGGCGGAGGCGCACGTCCACGCCGACGAGCTCGGGGACACGTTCTCCGACGACATGGTCGACCGCATCGCCGAGCGGCTCGGCAACCCGGACCGCTGCCCGCACGGCTGGCCCGTCGACACCACGTTCGAGCAGGAAGAGAACAAGGAACTGGCGCCGCTGGCCGACCTCGAGCCCGGAACGCGCGCGACGATCGTGCGCCTGGCCGAGCACGACGGCGAGCTCCTGCACTGGTACTACGACCAGGGGCTCGTGCCGGGCGCCGAGCTCGAGATCGAGGACACGCAGCCGGCGGCGGAACAATTCACGGTGCGGCTGAACGGCGACGAGCGGGCCGTCAGCGAGAAGGCCGCGGCGGGCCTGTTCGTACGACCCGCTTGAAGCTCGCTCTCAGCTTCGACGACGGACCTTCGGAATGGGCTCCGGTCGTGCTCGACCTGCTGCGCGAGCACGACGCGCGCGCAACGTTCTTCGTCATCGGCATGCGCGTGCGTGAGCGGCCGGACGAGCTGCGCCGGATCGTCGCCGAAGGCCACGAGGTGGGAAGCCACACGCTGACGCATCCGCGGCTCACCGAGATCTCAGACGAGGAGGTGCGATCGGAGATCGCCGCGGGCGTCGACGCCGTCCAAGAAGTGCTCGGCGAGCGCCCGCCACTGTTCCGCGCGCCCGGGTTCCACGCCGACGAGCGTGTGCTCGACATCGTCCGCGAGCTCGAGCTCGAAGCCGTCTTCGCCGACGTCGACCCGGAGGACTGGCGGCCCGAGATGAGCTCGCATGCGATCTTCAGCCACGTCCTTGGATCCGTCCGGGACGGCGCGATCGTCGACCTCCACGACGGGTATCCACCTGGCCCGACCCGCTCGCGCGACGACTGCACGCCCACCGTCGAGGCCCTTGGCCACCTGCTGCCGTGCCTCGACGTCGAGGGCTACGAGCTGGTAACCGTGTCCGAGCTCCGAAGCGCCTAGGCGACCGAGGTTTCGACGTCCGCCGGCAGGCCGGCGGCTTCGCGCAGCGGGTTCGCCTTGTCCGTCCGCTCCCACGTGAAGTCGTGGTCGTCGCGGCCGAAGTGGCCGTACGCGGCCGTCTTGGCGTAGATCGGCCGCAGCAGGTCGAGATCGCGGATGATCGCCGCCGGGCGCAGGTCGAAGTGCTCGCGGATGAGCCCCTCGATCCTCTCGCGCGGAATGCGCTCGGTGCCGAAGGTGCGCACCGACACGGAAACCGGATGGGCGACCCCGATCGCGTAGGCGACGTTCAGCTCGCAGCGGTCGGCAAGGCTCGCCGCCACGACATTCTTCGCCACGTACCGCGCTGCGTAGGCGGCCGAGCGGTCGACCTTGGTCGGATCCTTGCCCGAGAAGGCGCCGCCCCCGTGCCGGCAGGCACCGCCGTAGGTGTCGACCACGATCTTGCGCCCCGTCAACCCCGTGTCCCCCATCGGCCCGCCGAGCACGAACTTCCCAGTCGGGTTCACGAAGACGAAGTCGCGCTCCTCGAAGCGGGCGGGATCGTAGAGGTCATGCGGAAGGATCGGCCGGAGGACGCGCTCGATCAGGTCGGGCTTGATCAGCGCCTCGGAGTCGATGGAGTCCGTGTGCTGGGTGGAGACGAGGATGCGCTCGATCTCGACGGGGCGCTGGTTTCCGTGCTCGTCCTCCTCGTACCGGACGGTCACCTGCGACTTCCCGTCCGGACGCAGATACAGAAGCTCGTCGGCCTTGCGCACCTCGGCGAGCCGCTTGCAGATCTTGTGCGCGAGCATGATCGGCACCGGCATCAGCTCCGGGGTCTCGCGGCAGGCGTAGCCGAACATCATCCCCTGGTCGCCCGCGCCGACCCGGTCGAGGGGATCGTCGTCGCTCGGGTCGTGCTGCACCTCATAGGCCGTGTCGACGCCCTGCGCGATGTCCGGCGACTGCTCGTCGATCGCCACCACGACGCCGCACGTGTTGGCGTCGAAGCCGTACTCCGAGCCCGTGTAGCCGATGTCGGAGATCGTCTGCCGGACGAGCCGCGGGATGTCCACGTACGTCTCGGTCGTGATCTCGCCCGCCACCATCACGAGCCCGGTCGTGATCAGCGTCTCGCAGGCGACGCGTCCCGCCTGGTCGTCCGTCAGGACCGCATCGAGAACGGCGTCCGAGACCTGGTCGGCGATCTTGTCCGGGTGGCCTTCGGTGACCGACTCGGAGGTGAACAGGAACTCTCGGCTCGGCATCGGCGGGGAAGGGTACCTACTACTGAATCCCGAGAAACCCCGAAAACCGGAACTGGTCGCCTTCCTTCGACGTGGACAGCAGAAGGCTTTGCAGAGGGTCGGTGTTCGCGAGCACTTCCGGCGAGACGGTCTGGCCCGTTCGCTTCGCGAAGTAGCTGAACGCGTACCGGAGGCCGTCGTGGGCGTTCACGTACAGGAAACCGAGCGTCTCGTCCGGGACCCCCGCTGACGCGACCGCGCTCTTGTACGGCGGGTCGTCGGCGAGCTTGGGCGCCGAGCTCTGCATGTCGGAGATCGTCGTTGGGCTGTTCGTGACCACGATCTTGCCTCCGAACTCCGCCGCGTAGATCGACCCCTGCTCGCCCAGGGTGATCTTGGTCGCTTCGACTCCGCCGATGGGGACCGTCGTCACGCGGCCGGCCGCTCCCACCTGACCGATCGCCGTCAGCCGGCTGATCACGTGCTTCGCGGCGTCCTCGTCGCTCACCTTCTCCGCGAAGACGATGGCCGGGACCGGGGTTCCCGCCGAGGGGTAGACGGCGAGAGCGCCCTCTCCGGCGAAGAGCGGGAGCACGTCCTTGTCGAAGCTGAGACCGAGGACCGCCTCGACCTGGGCGCGCTGCTGGTCGAAGTTCGGCCTCGTCTTCCCCACGGTGTCGATCGCGCGCCGGAGCGAGTCCTCCAGGTTCGAGACGCCGACGTAGGCGATGGCGCCGGAGGGAAGCTCGGCAGGAAGCCCCGCGTGGAAGCTGGTCGGGTTGACCTTGAGGTCTCCGCTCAGAGTCGCATCGAGTCGCGCGCCGTCTTCCTGGGGGGTGAGCGCGGCCCCCAGCGACTCGATCGCCGGGAGCTGCTGGGCGACCGCGGGCGGAACGCCGCCGCGCGCGATTGCGGCGTCGAGCTGGGTGCGGATCGCGGTCCCGCTGACGTAGGCGCGGGCGAGCGAATCGTCGGGGAGGTCTCCAAGCGCATGCTGGAAGTCCCCGTCGTCGCTCAGGGAGCCGGTGTTCGCCTTCTGCTCCTTGTACTTGTCGATCGTCGCCTGGTCCTGGGCCAGGACGGTCCAGCCGTCGACGACCTCGTGGACCGGCGGGTTGTCACTCTTCGCGAGCAGCTCGTCGAACTTGGCCTGATCCTTGGGTTGGGTCAGGCCGACGACGACGTTGCCGTCGTTCGCGAAGTCGAGCCAGACGAGATCGAGCTCGTCCCCGAGGGCCGGGCCGGCCGTCTGCTCGAACTCATGGAACCGCGTGAGCGCCTGCTGGCCCGCTGGGAAGCGGGAGATCAGCGATTCCGCCTGCTGCACCTGGGGGGCGTCGAGCTTCGAGACCACGGAGATGAGGGCTGCGGCGTTGTCCGGAACGGTAGATGCGCCCGCCGGAAGAGCGGCGTTCGCCGCCCCCCCTCCCCCGCCGCAGCCCGCCACGAGCGTGGCGGCGCCCAGTGCAAGGACTGCTCCGAGAGCTCTCATCGAACGCATCTACTCCTCCGTCGGCCGCCGGCCCATGAGGCCCGAGACTAGCTCAGCGAGATCGGCCCCGGCAAGGACTTCACAGGCTCCCTCGGTGATGGGGAGCTCGATCCCGAGACGGCGGGACAGATCGAGCAGGACGGGCGCGGTCGTCAGTCCTTCCACCACCTGGCCGATCTGCGCGACGGCTTCGTTGGGCGGCGTCCCGCGCGCGATCAGATCGCCGGCACGGCGGTTGCGGCTGAGACGGCTCCAGCAGGTGACGATGAGGTCGCCCATCCCCGCAAGGCCCGCGAACGTCTCGGGACGCGCGCCGCAGGCCGCCGCGAGCCGGGACATCTCCGCGAGGCCGCGCGTGATCAGCCCGGCCTTGGCGTTGTCTCCGAGCTGCAGGCCGTCGACGGCCCCAGCCGCGAGCGCGATCACGTTCTTCGCGGCCGCGCACAGCTCGACACCCACGAGATCGTTGTTCACGTACACGCGGAAGATGAGCGAGTTGATCGCGTGCTGGAGCTCGACGGCGAACTCCTCGTCCGTGCTCGCGATCACGGTGGCCGCCGGAAGCCCGGCCGCGATCTCCTGGGCGAAGTTCGGCCCTGAGAGGACGGCCACGCGCCGCCCCGGAAGTAGCGTGGAAAGGCGGTCGCCGGTGGCTGGATCCAGCCCCTTCGTCAGGCTGAGCACCGGCGTGGAGTCGGGTAGAGAGGCCGCGACCGCGGCGAAGGCGCTGCTGGGGACGGCCATCACGAGCAGCTCGGCCGCGTCGAGCGGAGCGCCTTCCAGCGCGACCGCGCCGATGCCGCTCAGGTCGACGTCGGGGAGGTAGCGCGGATTACGGCCCGTCTGCGCGATCGCGCGCGCCTGCTCGGGGTCGCAGCAGGCGAGCGTCACGTTGTGCCCGTGGTCGTGCAGCAGCCTTGAGAACGCAGTTCCCCACGACCCGCCCCCGATGACGGTGATTTTCACGAGCGCCTGACGAAGTCGATGTCCACTGGGACGCCCTCGAGCTCGAAGCGCTCGCGCAGACGGTTCTCCACCCAGTAGCTGTAGTCGCGCGTCACGAGCGACGGGTCGTTGACTACGAGCCGGAAACGCGGCGGCCGCGCCTGCACCTGCGTCCCGTACAGGAGGTTCAGCCGTCTGCGCCCCCGACCGGGCGGCTCGCGCTCGGCGCGCAGCTCGCCGAGGAACCGGTTCAGCGCGCCGGTGGAGATCCGCGAGGCGGTGCGGTCGAAGACGGACTCGATCCGGTCGAGCAGCTTTTCGATCCCGCGGCCGGTCTTGGCGGAGACTGCGAGCACGGGCGGCCTCTGGCGGAGGCGCGACTCGAGCCGGGCACGAACGTCGTCGAGCCCGACCTCGGCGATGTCCCACTTGTTCACGACCGCGATCGTCGCGCAGTGCGCCTTGCGCGCGACGTCCGCGACGGTCAGGTCCTGGTCGACGACGCCTTCGCTCGCGTCCACGAGCGTGAGGGCGACGTCCGCGCGCTCCGCGGCCTGGAGCGCTCGTAGCTCCGAGTAGTACTCGATCCCCTGCCGCTGGCGACGCTTGCGGCGCAGGCCGGCCGTGTCGACGAGGACGAAGGTGCGGTCGCCGCGCCGGAAGATCGTGTCGATCGCGTCTCGCGTCGTCCCGGGTGTCTCCGAGACAATCACGCGCTCCTGCCCCAGGATCGCGTTCAGCAGGCTCGACTTGCCGACGTTGGGGCGGCCGAGGATCGCCACCTTGATCGCCTCCTCGCCGACCGCCTCGCGCGCGCTGCCGGGAAGCCGCGCCACGATCGCATCCAGGAGGTCTCCGGTGCCGTGGCCGTGCAATGCCGAGACCGGGATCGGGTCGCCGAGGCCGAGCCGGTGGAACTCGTAGGCGTCCGCCTCGTGCGAGCTGTCGTCGATCTTGTTCGCGAGCAGGAGGACGGGCTTGCGCGCGGCGCGCAGGAGCGCGGCCAGCTCCTCGTCTCCGGGCGTCACGCCCGCACGTGCGTCCGTCACGAACAGGACAAGATCCGCCTCCGCCACGGCAGTCTGGGCCTGCTCGACCACCGAGCGCGTGATCGGGGACGGGTCGGCGACGTCCACCCCGCCCGTGTCCACGAGTAGGAACCTCCTCCCGTTCCACTCGCAGAGAAGCTCCTTGCGGTCGCGGGTCACCCCCGGAGTCTCGTGCACCACGGCCTGGCGCGACGACGTGAGTCGGTTGACGAGCGTGGACTTGCCGACGTTCGGGAAGCCGACGACGGCCACGACGCCGGCGAGCTCGTCGCTCATTTCAGGCCGGTTGCCGGGCCCGGACGAGCTCTTCGATCCGGTCCACCACCGCGTCGACGTCGAGCTCGGTCGTATCGATGAGCTCGGCGTCCGGCGCCGGCTGCATGCGTGCCGCGTCGCTCTCGTCGCGCAGACGCAGGTCGGTGGCGAGCGCGTCACCCTCGATGCCCGGTCGCTCGGCGGTCCGGCGGCGGGCACGCTCGCCGGTGTCGGCGACGAGATAGACCTTGACCTCTGCGTCCGGGGCGACGACGCTGCCGATGTCGCGGCCCTCCACCACGACGTTGCCCTGAGAGGCGAGCTCACGCTGGCGCTCGCGCATGACGTTGCGCACACCGGGATGGCGCGCGACGGTGGACACGACCCGGTCGACCCGCGGCTGACGGATCTCCCTCGTCACGTCGTTGCCGCCGATCCAGACCTCGCCGTCCTGGTCGAACGTGACGGGATAGCCCTTCGCCAGCTCCGTCAGCTTCGTCTCGTCCTCGAGGGAGATCTCCCACTGGAGAGCGAGCCACGTGAGGGCGCGGTACATCGCTCCCGTGTCGAGATAGCGGAAGCCCAGCCGCTCGGAGAGCCGCCGGGCCACGGTGCTCTTGCCGGCGCCCGCAGGGCCGTCGATGGCAACGATCATCGCCTGGTCACCGAATCGAGGAGGTCGAAGAAGCCGGGGAAGCTTATAGCGACCGCTTCGGCGCCTTCGAGCCTGACGCCCTCGCGCGAGACGAGGCCCGCGACGGCGCCGAGCATCGCGAGCCGATGGTCGCCCGCGGAGTCGATCGTCCCTCCGCGCGGGCGGGCGGGCGTGCCGCGTACCACGAAGCCGTCGGGCCGCTCCTCGATCCTGACGCCGACCGCGCGCAGGGCCCGCGTGACCTGCTCGATCCGGTCGCTCTCCTTGACCCGAAGCTCCCCGGCTCCGAGGACCTCGGTGCGGCCGCGCGCGAAAGCACCCGCCAGCGCGACGAGAGGCAGCTCGTCGATCAGGCGCGGGATCTCCTCCCGCTCAACCGTCGTCGCCACGAGCGGCGCCGGGCGCACTTCCAGGTCGGCGACGGGCTCGCCTCCGGAGGAGCGGCGATTGAACACGGCAATGCGCGCGCCCATGCGCTCGAGGACGTCGAGGAGCCCGGTGCGGAGCGGGTTCACGTTCACGCCCTGCACGATCAGCTCCGAGTCGGAGAGAAGAGCGGCGGCCACGATCACGGCGGCCGCCGAGGACAAGTCGCCCGGAATGTCGAGCACGAGCGGCGGGAGGCGGTCGACCGGCCAGACGGTGATCTCGTGGGCCGCCCTGGCCAGGCGCACGCCGAGGTAGGTGAGGAGTCGCTCGGTGTGGTCACGGGCGGGAAGCGGCTCGACCACCGTCGTCGAGCCGCCACGCGCATACAGGCCGGCGAGCAGGACGGCGGACTTGACCTGGGCGCTCGCCACCGGAAGCTCATACCGGACGGGGTGCAGCTCGGCCCCTTCCACGAGCACGGGAGCGTGGCCGTCCGTCGTCTCGATCCTCGCTCCCATCGCGCGCAGCGGCTCGGCCACGCGCTCGTGCGGGCGGGCCGAAAGGGACTCGTCACCGGTGAGCTCGAACCGCCCGTCCTGCCCCACGAGCAGCCCGCACAGCAGGCGCAGGACGGTGCCTGCGTTGCCACAGTCGAGCGGCTCGTCCGGCGCGATGAAGCCTCGGAGCCCGACGCCGGCGACGCGGACCGTGTCGCCGTCCTCGGTCACCTCCGCGCCGAGCCGCCTGACGACGTGGATCGCCGATTCCGTGTCGGCGGCGCGGCCGAAGCCGCGGATCTCGCTCTCGCCCTCGGCGACCGCGCCGAGCAGGACGGCGCGCTGGGAGATTCCCTTCACCCCCGGAACGGCGACGGCGCCCTCTACGGCCGCGGCAGGCTCGATCTTCATTCCGCCAGCACAGGAGAGATGACGGCCGCGTAGCCCTGCTCCTCGAGGACGGCCGCGGCTCGTTCCGCTTGCCGCTCCCCCGAGACGAGGATCCGCAAGGTGCCTCCGCGCTCCGGGGAGACGTGCTTGAGCTCGAAGTCCTCGATGTTGATCCGCTCGGCGCCGAGCGCCTGGGTGATGCCGGCCAGCACTCCGGGCCGGTCGGGGACGTGCACGCTGAGCTGATGAAGCCCACCAGGGTCGGGGTAGGCCCCGGCGAGCATCGTGCGGCGGTTGCGGGCGGCCTCGCCGATCCAGCGGGCGAGGAAGCCAGCGTCGGCGGCGGCGATGGCCGTCTCCAGCCGCTCGACGATGCGCCGGTGCTCGGCCAGCGCCTGGCGGAGCGGCTCGGCGTTCTCGAGAAAGATGTCCACCCAGATACGGGGGTTGGCGCCTGCGACGCGGGTCATATCCCGCAGCGAGCCTCCTGCCGCCGAGGCGAGCGGCTCGTGGCCGTCGATCCGGGCGGAGCCGGCCTGATTCACGAGCAGGTTGGCGAGCGCGTGGGGAAGGTGGCTGGTCAGGGCCACCAGCCGGTCGTGGACGGCGGGGTCGACCGCAACCGGCGTCGCCCCGAGCGAGGCCACGAAGCCGTGGACGAGCCGGTAGCGAGCCGGGTCGGTCTCCGCGACCGGGGTGAGGAACCAGGTTGCGCCCTGGAAGAGCTCCGCGTTCGCGTGCTCGGGCCCGCGCGCCTCCGAGCCGCAGACCGGGTGGCCGCCGACGAACCGGGGCGAGCCGGCCGCCGCCGTGCAGACGCGCGCCTTGGTGGAGCCCGCATCGGTGACCGTGCAGCCCGCGGGCGCGGCGGCGAGGACGGCCTCGACCTCCGCCGCGAGGCGCGAAACGGGGACGGCGACGACGGCCAGCTCGGCGCCTGCAACCGCGTCTTCGAGGGACGCGGCCGGCCGATCGACGGCGCCACGCTCCGCTGCGACGGCCAGCGCCTGCGCGTCCAGGTCGAAGCCGGACACGTCGGTGCCGTTGCGCTTGGCGGCCAACCCGACGGAGGCGCCGATCAGCCCGGTGCCGATGATCGCGAGACGCATGCGGGGAAGGCTAGATCGCTCGGCGCTTCAGCCTCGGCGCCTTCGCGCTGTGACCGCAAACAGGCGTGCGGAGGGCCGAGCCCTCCTCCGCCTGTTTCTCACCGCTCAAGTGACGCGAAAGTCCGCCTCAGAACGGACCAAAAACCATGTCCGCATCTGGGCCACTCCAGCCTACTCACGCATGAGTTCTGCGACGCGGAACGCGAGGTCGAGCGACTGGCGCGCGTTGAGCCGCGGGTCGCACAGCGTCATGTAACGCCCGTCCAAGTGCTCCTCGAGCACCTGCTCGGACCCGCCGACGCACTCCGTGACGTCGTCGCCGGTGAACTCGAGATGGACTCCTCCGGGCCAGGTCCCGGCTTCCCGGTGCGCCGAGAAGAACCCCTCCAGCTCGCCCATGACATCGTCGAAACGGCGGGTCTTCCGGCCGGTAGAGGTGGTGATCGTGTTCGCGTGCATCGGGTCGCTGACCCAGACGACGGGGTGCTCGCCGTCGCGAGCCGCAGTTAGGAGCGGAGGCAGGAGCTCGGCGACGCGGTCGGCGCCCATCCTCGCGATCAACGTCAGCCGGCCCGGCACGCGGCCCGGATTCAGCCGCTCGCACAGGGCGACGACGTCGTCCGGAGCCGCCGCGGGCCCGAGCTTGCAGCCGATCGGGTTGTGCACCCGCGAGAAGAACTCCACGTGCGCACCGTCCGGTTGCCGCGTCCGCTCGCCGATCCAGAGCATGTGTGCGGAGCAGTCGTACCAGTCGCCGGTGAGCGAGTCGCGCCGGGTGAGTGCCTCCTCGTAGTCGAGCAGGAGGCCCTCGTGGCTCGTCCACAGGTCGACCTGGTGCAGCTCCTGATGGGCCGCGAGGTCGATGCCGCAGGCGGCCATGAAACGGAGCGCCCGCTCGATCTCGCCCGCGATCGCCTCGTAGCGGCGGCCCTCGGGAGAAGTGGCGACGAACTCCTGGTTCCAGGCGTGAACCTGGTTGAGGTCCGCGAAGCCGCCCTTCGTGAACGCGCGGACGAGGTTCAGCGTCGCCGCGGACTGGTGGTACGCGTGCAGCATCCGGGCGGGATCCGGGATGCGCGCCTCCGCGGTGGGCGTCTCGTCGTTGACGATGTGCCCGCGGAAGGAGGGCAGCTCTTCGTCCCCGACGCGTTCGGTCGGCGAGCTGCGCGGCTTGCAGAACTGGCCGGCGATGCGGCCGACCTTGACCACGGGAAGCGTCGCCCCGTAGGTGAGGACGGCCGACATCTGCAGGAGGATCTTCAGCTTGTCGCGGATCGCGACAGCCGAGAAGTCGTGGAAGGACTCGGCGCAGTCGCCCGCCTGGAGGAGGAAGGCGCGGCCGGCCTCGACCTCGGCGAGGGCTTCGGTCAGGGCGCGGGCCTCGCCGGCGAAAACGAGCGGCGGCAGCGCTCGGAGCTGCTCGCGGGCTACGTCGGCGGCGGCCTCGTCCGGCCACGCCGGCTGCTGGGCCGCGTCGTAGTCCCGCCAGGAGGCGGGTGAGCAGGCGGACGGCGTCGTCGTCATGACAGTGAGTGTATTGGCGAGATCCATCTCTCTGATTAGACGCCGAAACAGGCCTAATCGACAGGCGCGTACACGCGCCCGCCCATCCGCAGCCACTCGATCTTCCCTTCCTCGTCGCGCAGGAAAAGAGCCCGCTCACCCTTGAAGATGCCCTCGGGGACGAAGATCTCCTCCTCGCTGGCGAACGCGATCGGCGCGGCCGGTGGAGGCGGCGGCGGGGGCGTGTCGGGCGTGGGGAAGCCGCCTCTCGGCTCGATGCGCAGCTCGATCCCTGAATCGGTCTCGACCAGAAACGCGTCCGCGAGTCTCGACTCGTAACGGCCGAGGTACGGCGAGGGATCGATCGCGATGGGCTCCAGCTCGGGTTCCTTCACGCCAACATACTTCTCCGTGGCCTTCGCCCAGACCCGGTCGGTCAGGACGTCGCCGCGGCGGTGGTTCGTGAGGACGACGACCGCGAAGCCGCGCTCCGGTGCGATCCCGAGCCACGAGATTTGCCCTTTGGTGCCGCCCCCGTGGCCGATGAAGTCGACGCCCTCTCGCGTCCACAGCATCCATGCGAGGCCGACGGCATCGATGTTCCCACCAACCTGCACCTGCGGCCGGAGCATCTCCGAGACCGACTCGGGCCGAAGCAGTTCGCCGCCGTCGATCCAGAAGCGGGCGTAGCGAAGGAGCTCGGGCACAGTGGAGACGAGCCCACCCGCGGGATGCGCGGCCCGCCCGATTCCCCACGGCCGCGCAACAACGGTCTCGTCCTCGTCGTTCGGCTCGTGCCCGACGACGAAGCGCCGCGTCATAACGTCGTCCAGGAAGAAGAAGGAGTGCTCGAGCCCGAGCGGATCGAGCACGAGCTCCTTCATCGCCTGTTCGAAGGGCATGCCCGCGACGACCTCGATCACGCGGCCCGCGATGTAGAAGGCCGAGTTGTTGTACGACCAGACCTCTCCGAGCGGCGTCAGCTGCGGAGCGTCCGCCAGGCGCTCCATCATGCGGGTGAGCGCGTCCTCACCCGCTCCCAGGTCGTCGAAGTAGTCGCCCAGCCAGCCGCCGGTGTGCGTAAGCAGGGTTCGGATCGTCGCTCCGGCGGCGGCCGCGTCGTCCTGGAGCCGAAAGTCGGGGAGGAAGGCGCGTACCGGGTCGTCGAGCGCGAGCTTGCCCTGCTCGACCAGCCGCATGACAGCGGCTGCGGTGAAGGTCTTCGTGATGGAGCCGATCTGAAACAGCGTGCCGGGAGTGACGTCGAGCGGGTTCTCGAGGCTCGTGACCCCGAGGGCCGCCGTCTCCTCGTCGCCCTCGAAGACGACCCCGAAGGCGACGCCCGGCACCGACAGCTCCTCCATCGAAGAGCGGGCTGCCTCGACGATCTCGTCGAAACGGCTCACACGGCGAGCCTAGCGGTCTGGAAAGCGCGCCCGGAGGGCCTCCAGCCGCCGCTCCCACTGCCCGCCCACCTGCTCCATCCAGGAGAGCGCCCCCGAGAACGCCTCGGGGGTCAGGCGGTAATGCGTCTCCCGGCCGCGCCGCTCGCTCGCGACGAGGCCCGCCGACCCGAGCGCCGACAGGTGCTTCGAGACCGCCTGGCGCGTGACCGGAAGCTCGGCAGCAAGCTCGGTGGCCGTCGCAGTCTCCCGCGAGGCAAGGGCCTCGACCACGTTGCGGCGGGTGGGATCGGCAAGCGCGGAGAAGACCGGCCCGGCGCGCTGCTCGGCCATGTCAGGCGGCGACGGCCGCCCCGGCGAACGCGCGCAACTCGAGGGCCGTGCCCCACTCCGCCGCGGGCGCGGTCTCCGTGACCACGACGCGGGTTCCCTCCTCGATCTCCTCGAGGGTGAACCCGACCTGAGTCTCGTGGCCGGCCTCGTCGCTCCAGGTGTAGGCGAGACGTCGGCCCTCGTCCACCTCCTCGATGACGGCGTGTCGCTCCTCCCCGTTCTCCCAGCGGAAGGTGCCTTCGCCTCCCTCCTCGAGATCGAGCTCGACCTCGGTGGCGAACCACTCCTCGAGCCGCGCCGGATCGGTCAGCTCCTCCCACACTTCTTCCGGCGGCGCGGGCAAGACCAGCTCTCTCACGACCTCCACGATTCCTCCTTCCGCAACCGGACGGTTGCGTGTAGTATGCGCAACCAGAGAGTTGCAATTTAGCACGCTCATCCCCATGGTGATCGAAGCCGACAGCCGCGGCGAGCGCGCCTTCGACGTCTACTCCCGGCTGCTGCGCGAGCGGATCGTGTTCCTCGGAACCGAGGTCGACGACGAGGTGGCGAACCTGGTAACCGCGCAGCTCCTCTTTCTCGAAGCCGACGATCCCGGCAAGGACATCAGCCTCTACATCAACTCCCCGGGGGGCTCGGCGTATGCCGGCATGGCCATCTACGACACCGTCCAGTACGTCAAGCCCGACGTGCGGACGATCTGCGTCGGGATCGGCATGTCGGCCGCGGCCATGATCCTCGCCGGCGGCGCTCCCGGGAAGCGGTCGGCGCTGCCCAACGCGAAGATCATGATCCACCAGGGCTCGGCGGCCTTCAAGGGCACGCCGGCGGACATCGAGATCCATGCGCAGGAGGTCATCGAGATGCGCCGCCGGATGGCGGAGCTGATCGCGCTCCACTCCGGAAAGGACGTCGAGGAGGTGCTCCGAGACATCGACCGGGACCGCTTCATGAGCCCGCAGGAGGCGATCGAGTACGGCCTCATCGACGAGATCGTCCCCGGGAGCCCGAATGGAGATAGGGCCGGCTGAGCGCATCGTCGTCGCCCGCGATCCTCGGCTGGCGGGTGTGGTGCGTCCGCGCCGACGGGCGGCTCCAGTCCGTCCTCTACGACGACGTGTGGGACCCCCGCCTCGGCCTCGCCGCCCGCTGCCCGCTCGGGCACACTCCTCCTGATCCGCACTGCTCGTGCGGCATCTACGCGGCCCGAGACCCCGAGGAAGCTCGGCGGTATCTCCTTGGTCGTAACGAGCCCGAGGTCGTTGGCCGCGTGCTCGGACGCGTCTGGCTCTGGGGAACGGTCGTCGAGGCCGAGCGCGGCTGGCGAGCAGAGCGTGCCCATCCTCAGACTGTGTTTAAAAACACACGCGCCGGCGCCTGTGACTGGACCGCCGAGGACGTGGCGCGGCGGTACGGTGTCGCACCATGGCCGGCGATCTCGAGATCGAAGAGCTGCGCGCACAGATCGCCGAGGCCGACCGCACCATCCTGGAAGCGGTCAACACGCGCCTGAAGCTCGTCGAACGACTGCAGGCCCGCAAGAAGCGCGAGGGGATGCCTGCGCTCGACATCCGTCAGGAGCGCAAGGTAATCCGCGGGCTCATGAAGGCGAATCAGGGGCCGCTGTCCGAGCGTGGCGTGCGCGAGCTCGCCGGAGAGATCCTCGAGCTGACGAAGCGCGAGCTCAAGCTGTGGCGCAAGGGAGGGTGACCCTTCCCGGGGCAGACGCGAACCAACCGCCGATCCGCATGACTCGCCGCGGAGGCCCGCACGCACAGGTGCTACCCTTCCGCGCAGTGACCTCCCGATCCCGCACCTGGGCTTGGTGGAGCCGTCGCGAGCGGGGCGGGAGCGTCGCCTGACCTGAGGTAGCGAAAGCCCGTACCGCTCGAGACCTTCCGACCGGAGGGTCTTTTCGTTTGTGGAGAAAGGAGCCGACATCGCGGCCACCGTGAAAGTCGAGATCCCGACCGAGCTGCTGACGCCGCTCGGCGCGTACGTGCGGCTGCGCGAGGGCGACGGCGGCTCGTTCCTGCTCGAGTCCGTCGAGCGCGGACGCCTCGGCCGCTACTCCTTCGTCGGCAGCGGGAGGGAGCTCATCGCGTTCGAGGAGGCGGAGGGCTGCGCCCGACCCGTAGTCGGGTACCTGGGCTACGACTACGTCGAGCGGCTCGAGCCGACCGTGCCGCTGCCCGACGCGGGCCCGGGCCCACCGGAGAGCCGCTTCGTGACCGCCGACGTGTTGCTGCGCTTCGACCACGCGCGCGGAGTCGCCGAGCTGCTGGAAGGCGATCCAGAGAAGGTCCCCGCATTGCTCGAACAGCCGCTTCCGCCGGCGAAGACCGAAGCCCGCGCGCCCAGCGAGTCGGTCCGCCTCACCTCCCGCGAGGAGTACGAGCAGGCAGTTCGCCGGGTGCAGGAGCACATCGTCGCCGGCGACGTCTTCCAGGTCGTCGTCTCGCAGCGCGTCGAGCGCACGACCGAAGCCACGGCGCTCGACCTGTACCGAGCCCTGCGCCGCGTGAACCCGTCGCCGTATCTCTTCCTGCTCGAGCTGGACGGGGTGGACCTGATCGGCTCGTCCCCGGAGACGCTCGTCAAGTGCGAGGGGGAGCGGGCGAGCCTGAACCCGATCGCGGGCACAACCGAGCTCGGCCCCGGTGACGCAGAGCGCCTGCTGGCGTCGGAGAAGGACCGCGCCGAGCACGTCATGCTCGTCGACCTCGGCCGGAACGACCTCTCGCGCGTCTGCCGGCCGGGATCGGTCCGCGTAAAGCACTTCCTCGAAGTCGAGCGCTTCTCCCACGTCACGCATCTCGTGTCGGAGGTCGAAGGGCGCCTGCAGGAAGGCCAAGCTGCCTTCGAGCTCCTGCGCGCCTGCTTTCCGGCGGGAACCGTCTCCGGCGCGCCGAAGGTGCGGGCCATGCAGCTCATCTCGGAGCTCGAGGGCTACCGGCGCGGGCCATACGCCGGCGCCGTCGGCTACGCGCTGCCGGACGGCACGCTCGACACCTGCATTGCGATCCGCACGATCGTCCTCGCCGACGGCGTCGCGCGACTGCAGGCAGGCGCGGGGATCGTGGCCGACTCCGACCCAGCCTCCGAGCACGAGGAGTGCCTGGCCAAGCTGGCCGCGCTCGAAGAGGCGGTCGACCTCGCGGAGGCAGGGCTGTGATCCTGTTGATCGACAACTACGACAGCTTCACGTACAACCTCGCTCACCTCTTCGGCGAGCTCGGAGCGGACGTGACCGTTGTGCGCAACGACGCACTGGACGAGGACGAAGCCGAGCGGCTCTCGCCGTCGCACCTGGTCGTTTCGCCCGGCCCGGGACTCCCGCAGGACGCCGGCGCGACGCCGGCGATCATCCGCAGGCTCGCCCCTCGCGTGCCGACCCTCGGCGTCTGCCTCGGCCATCAGGCAGTCGTGCAGGCGTTCGGGGGCGAGATCGGGCAGGCGAAGTCGCTCGTGCACGGGAAGGCGACGACGGTCGTCCACGACGGACGCGGGATCTTCGCCGGGCTCGAGCCGGAGCTCGAGGCAGGACGCTACCACTCGCTCGCCGCCACCAGGATCCCGGATTGCCTCGAGATCTCGGCCCGCGACCCCGAGGGCGAGGTGATGGCGGTCCGCCACCGCGAGCTTCCCGTGGACGGCGTGCAGTTCCATCCCGAGTCGATCCTGACTCCCGCGGGACCCGCGGTCGCACGAAACTTCCTGGAGCGACGATGATTTGTGCTCCAGTGAACAAGGCGGGCGTGAACAAGGCGGGCGAATGTGCACTGGTGCACAAGACAGGTGGGGGGACATGATCCAGAGCGCGCTCGAACATTTGCTCGACGGCCGCGACCTTTCGCGAGAGGAGGCGCGGGACGCGATGCGCGAGATCATGAGCGGCGAGGCAACGGCGGCGCAGATCGGCGGCCTGCTGGTCGGCCTGCGCGCGAAGGGCGAGACCGCGGACGAGATCGCCGGCTTCGCCGAGGCCATCCGCGAGCAGGCTGTGCCGGTGCGGCCTCGGCGGGACGACCTGGTCGACACGGCCGGGACCGGCGGAGACGGCCTCCGGACGATCAACATCTCGACCGCGGCGGCGCTGGTCGCGGCCGCGGGCGGCGCGGCGGTCGCGAAGCACGGCAACCGTGCCGTCTCGTCCGCATCGGGCTCGGCGGACGTGCTGGAGGCCCTCGGCTTCGACCTCGAGCTGGAGCCGGCGCGGATCGCGCGCTCGATCGACGAGCTCGGCTTCGGATTCCTCTTCGCACCCAGCCACCACCCGGGCTTCCGCCACGCGGCGCCGGTCCGTGCGGAGCTGGGCCTACGGACAGTGTTCAACGTGCTCGGGCCGCTGACCAACCCCGCGGGGGCGCGCGCCCAGGTCGTCGGCGTCTACTCCCCGGAGCTCGTGCGGACGCTCGCCGATGTGCTCGCCCGGCTCGGAGCGAGGCGCGCGTTCGTCGTCCACGGAGCCGGCGGGATGGACGAGCTCTCGCCCGTGGGGCCCAACCTCGTGTGCGAGGTGGTGGCCGGCGACGTGCGCGAGCGGGAGATCGACGCGCTCGAGCTCGGCGTCGAGCGCTGCTCGGTCGAGGAGCTCAGAGGCGGGAGCGCCGAGGAGAACGCCGAAGCGATTCGGCGGATCTTTGCGGGCGAGCAGAGCGCGCGGCGCAACGCCGTTCTGCTGAACGCCGCGGGCGCGCTCGCCGCGGCGGGCCATGCCGCCGATCTTCTCGAGGGGCTCGAGCTCGCCCGCGAGGCCGTCGACTCGGGCGCAGCCGGCGAGCGGCTCGAGGCTCTTGTCTCCTTCTCCCGCGGCGGGGTGAGCGTGTGATGAGCCGCTTCCGCGACGCGCTCGCCGGAAGGAGTCTCGCGGCGATCGCGGAGGTCAAGCGCCGCTCTCCTTCGGCAGGCGAGCTGCGACCGGACGCCGATCCCGCGGAGCTGGCCGCGCGCTTCGAGCGGGCCGGCGCCGCCGCGGTGTCCGTGCTAGTGGATGAGCGCTTCGCGGGCAGCCCTGCCGATCTCGCCGCGGCGAGATCCGCCAGCGACCTCCCGCTGCTGGCGAAGGGGTTCTTCTCCACGGAGGCACGGCTCGCCGAGATGCGGGAGGCGGGGGCGGATGCCGTGCTCCTCCTCCTGCGAGACCTCGATGACCGCCGGGCCGCCGCGCTGATGGCCGAGGCGGAGCGCCTCGGGCTCGACACGCTGGTGGAGGCGCACGACGCGGCCGAGCTCGAGCGGGCGATCCGCCTGGGAGCGGATCCGATCGGGATCAACGCACGTGACCTCTCCACGTTCCGGACCGATCGCCCCGCCCAGCTCGAGCTCGTGCGGCGGGCGCCCGAGGACCGCGTCGTAATCGCCGAGAGCGCGATCCATTCGAGGGCACAGGGCGCGGAGGCCGAACTCGCGGGAGCCGACGCCGTGCTCGTCGGCTCCGCGCTCATGCGGGCCCCGGACCCCGCAGCAAAGCTCGCCGAGCTCATCTCGCGCCCGCTCGTCAAAGTGTGCGGGCTGACGCGCGAGGCAGACGTCGCCGTCGCGGCCGAAGCGGGCGCCGACCTCGCCGGGTTCATTCTCGCCAAGGAGAGCCCGCGCCGGGCAGACCGCGTCCTCCCCACTCCCGACACCATGCTCTCCGTCGCCGTCCTCGTCGGCGAGCCGGAAGACACGCCCGCCGACCTCGTCCAGCTCTACCCACGCGAGGGCGACCACCGCGGACGCGACGCCGACCTGATCGCCGGCGGTAAGACGGTGGCGCGGGTGCTCGACCTCCCGTGGCAGCAGGGCGACCCAGAGCACCTGGACCGTGCCGCCCGGGCCGAGGGCCGAATCGTCGTGGCCGGCCGGCTCGGGCCGGCGAACGTGCGCGAGGCGATCGAGCGGGTCCGTCCGTGGGGCGTCGACGCGAGCTCAAGCCTGGAGACCGAGCCCGGGATCAAGGATCACGAGCGCGTGCGGGCCTACGTGGAGGCGGCGCGGTGACAGCTGAGCTCGAGTTCGAGGCCTACGGCGGCCGGTACGTGCCCGAGACGCTCGTCCCTGCGCTGGACGAGCTGGAGACCGGCTGGGAGGCGGCGAGGGAGGATCCGTCCTTCGCCGAGCAGCTCGACGCGCTCGGGCGTGAGTACGCAGGCCGGCCGACTCCCCTCACGCCAGCGCCACGCTTCTGTCCCGGCAAGACCCTCTACCTGAAACGCGAGGACCTCCTCCACACCGGCGCCCACAAGCTGAACAACGCCCTGGGCCAGGCGCTGCTCGCGGAGCGGCTCGGCAAGCGCCGGATCGTCGCGGAGACCGGAGCCGGCCAGCACGGCGTCGCGGCGGCGACCGCCTGCGCGCGCTTCGGGCTCGAGTGCGTCGTCTACATGGGGGCTGAGGACATGCGCCGGCAGCGGCCGAACGTGGAGCGCATGGATCTGCTCGGAGCGGACGTACGGCCGGTCGAGATCGGCACCCGGACGCTGAAGGAGGCGATCTCGGAGGCGATCCGCGACTGGGTCACGAACGTCGAGACGACTCACTACCTGATCGGCTCGTGCGTCGGCCCGAGCCCCTATCCGGCGATCGTGCACGAGCTCCAAAGCGTGATCGGGCGCGAGGCGCGGGCGCAGTTCCTCGAGGCCGAGGGACGGCTGCCGGAGGCGGCGATCGCCTGCGTCGGCGGAGGCTCGAACGCGATCGGCCTGTTCGCCGGCTTTCTCGACGATGCCGAGGTCGCTCTCGTCGGCGTCGAGGCCGAGGGAGCCGCGAGCCTGGTGGACGGGAGCGCCGGCATCCTCCATGGAGCGCGCTCTTATGTCCTCCGTGACGAAGACGGCCAGATCCTGGACGCGCACTCGGTCGCCGCCGGCCTCGACTACCCGGGCGTGGGCCCCGAGCATGCCGCGCTCCGCGACTCGGGCCGCGCGCGCTACGTCTCCGTGGGCGACGAGGCGGCGTTGGAGGCCTTCCGGCGCCTCGCACGCACGGAAGGGATCGTGCCCGCGCTCGAGCCCTCGCACGCGCTCGCGTATGTCTCCGAGCTCGACGAAGAGCTCGTCCTTCTCGGCCTCTCCGGCCGGGGCGACAAGGACCTCGAGGAGGTGCTCGAACGGCGCAATTGACACGAACTGGTGCCAGGCACGTGCCTGGCACCCGGAGTGTCTTTTCGGCTTCGTTATGCGGATGAAGCGGCTCGCGATCTACCTCATGGCCGGAGAGAACACGCCTGAATTGGCCGACGCGGCGGTCGCGGGCGGAGCCGACCTGGTCGAGCTCGGCTTCCCCTTCTCGGACCCGCTGGCGGACGGCCCCGTCATCCGCCGCGCGGCCGAGAAGGCGCTCGCGGCAGGAATGGGGACACAGGAGTGTCTCGACTGTCTCGCGCACACGCACGAACGCGTGGAGGTTCCGCTCGTGCCGATGACCTACGCCGCGCTGCTCGAGGCCCACGGCTTCGAGCGCTTCGCGGACGACTGCCGGGCCGCCGGAGCGGCCAGCCTGATCGTCGCCGACCTGCCGATCGAGGCCGAGCCCGGCCTCGCCCGCGTCCAGCTCGTCGCCCCCACGACCCCGGCCGAGAGGATCAAGCTCGCGGCCGAGCGCACTGACGGGTGGCTGTACCTCGTCTCGGTGACGGGCACGACGGGCGCCCGGGACTCGGTCTCGGGGCAGCTCCCCGAGCTCGTCGCGCGCGCGCGGTCGGTGACGGACGTTCCACTGCTCGCCGGGTTCGGGATCTCCACTCCCGAGCAGGCGGCGGCCGCCGCCGAGCTCGCGGACGGCATCGTCGTCGGCTCGCGCGCGGTCGAGATCGCCGAACAGGGCCCGGAGGCGCTTCGCGGCTACGTCTCCTCGCTCCGCGAGGCCCTCGACCGGATCCCCGAGCGGGCGCTGAGATAATCGAAACCATGCGCATCTTCTCCGGCATCAAGCCTTCCGGCGACTCCCATATCGGGAACTACAGCGGCGGCTATCGCCAGTACGTCGCGACGCAGGAGCGCGGCGACGTGTTCTTCTGCATCGTGGACCTGCACGCCATCACCGTCGAGCACGACCCCGACGAGCTCCACCGGCTCACGCTCCATATCGGCGCGATGCTGTTCGCCACGGGGCTCGACCCCGAGCGCTCGACGGTCTTCGTCCAGAGCCACGTCCCCGCGCACTCCGAGGCTGCTTGGCTGCTGTCCTCGGCCACGAGCTTCGGCGAGTTGCGCCGAATGACACAGTTCAAGGAGAAGTCGGAGGGACAGGAGTTCGTCTCCGCAGCCCTGTTCGGCTACCCGGTGCTGATGGCCGGCGACATCCTCCTGTACCAGACCGACCTCGTTCCGATCGGGGACGACCAGCGCCAGCACCTCGAGCTGACGCGCGACATCGCGCAGCGCTTCAACAGCCGCTACGGCGAGACCTTCACGGTGCCAGAGGGGGTCTATCCCGAGGTGGGCGCGCGCATCATGGACCTTCAGGAACCGGAGGGGAAGATGGGCAAGACGGGCAGCACCGAGCAGGGGACGGTACTCATGCTCGACCCGCCCGATGTCGTCCGGGCCAAGTTCAAGACGGCGGTTACCGACTCAGGCCGCGACGTGCTCCACCGCGAGGACAAGCCCGGGGTCTCGAACCTGATCGAGATCATGACCGTGGCCACCGGCGAGTCCATCTCCGACGTCGAGTCCCGTTACGACGGGCAGGGCTACGCACAGTTCAAGGAAGACGTGGGCGAAGCGATCATCGGCCTGCTCGGGCCGATCCAGAGACGGTACGAGGAGATCCGGTCCGACGAGGGCGAGCTGATGCGGCTGCTCGCGGTGGGCGCCGAGAAGGCGCGGGAAGCCTCGCGCCCAACTCTCGAGCAGATGTATCAACGCATGGGCTTTGTCCGGCCGTAGCCGGACGGTGGCTCTGCTCGCCGGGGTGCTCGCGGTGACGGTCGCGAGCGGAGTCCTCCACTACGCAGACGCCGACCCGGTCGCCGTCTTCATCGTGGCCGCCGGGGCGCTCGCCGGCCTCGCCTGGGTGATCGCGGTCGCGACGGAGACCGTCGGCGACCGCTTCGGTCCCGCCGCCACCGGCGTCCTCCAGTCCACGCTCGGCAACCTGCCGGAGCTGTTCGTCGTCCTGTTCGCGATCTCGGCTGGAGAGATCGTCGTGGCGAAGACCTCGATCGTCGGCTCGCTGCTCGCTAACGCGCTGCTCGTTCTGGGGCTCGCGATCGTCGCCGGGGCGCGCGCGGCGCCCGACGGAGTGATGAAGTTCAAGAGGCGCCTGCCGAACGACACCGCGACCCTGCTGCTCCTGGCGGTGTTCGTGCTCGCGGTGCTCGCGGTCTCGGATCAAGTCGGCGACCGGGCGAGCCGCCATCAGGTCGCCATCTCGGTCATCGGCGCGATCTGTCTGCTCGCGGTCTACGGGGGCTGGCTCTGGTCGTACCTGCGCTCGGAGGCCAAGGAGCCCGTGCTCGAGCAGCCGCAGGCGCACCGACACGTCTCCTTCAACGCCGCCATCGTCCTGCTCGCGGCCGGGGGAGTCGCGGCCGCGCTCGTCTCCGACTGGTTCGTGGACGCGCTCGATCCCGCCGTGGAGGCGATCGGGATCTCGAAAGCGTTCACCGGGCTGGTCATCGTCGGGATCGCCGGCAACGCGGTCGAGAACGTCGTCGGGATCATGCTGGCGGCGAAAGGGCAATCCGATCTCGCCATCTCGGTCGTTAAGAACTCGGTCGCCCAGATCGCGGTCTTCCTCTTCCCCGCGCTCGTCCTGCTCTCGCTCTTCTTCGAGTCGCGCCTGACGTTCGTACTCGCCCCGGTCTACGTGATCGCGCTCGTGCTGACCGCGCTCGCCGTCTGGCAGATCACGGGCGACGGGAAGGCGGTGGTGTTCGAGGGCTTCGCCCTCGTCACCCTCTACGTCGTGGTCGCGACCCTCGCCTACTACGAGTAGCCGCCCGCAGCGTTTCCACTTCGGCGTCGGTCAGCTCGCGCCATTCGCCGGGCGCAAGCCCCTCCACGCCGAGCCCCGCATAGCGGCTGCGGTGGAGCCTGACAACGGGGTGTCCGACCGCGGCGCACATCCGCTTCACCTGGTGTTTGCGGCCCTCGTGGATGGCAAGCTCGAGCCATGCGGAGCCGAGCCTGCGGACGTGCGCCGGAGCCGTGGGCCCGTCGTCGAGCTCGACGCCTTCGGCGAGGCGGCTGATGGCGGCCGCGCCGGGCTTCCCCTCGACCTCGGCGACGTAGACCTTCTCCACCTCGTACCGGGGATGGGCGAGGCGGTGTGCGAGCGGCCCGTCGTTGGTGAGGAGCAGGGCTCCGGTCGTGTCCGCGTCGAGGCGGCCGACGGGCACGACTCCGGGCCGCCGGCCGATGAGGTCGACGACGGTACGCCTGCCCTGCGGATCGCGCGCGGTCGTCACCACGCCCGCCGGCTTGTGCAGGAGAACGTAGGCGAGCTTCTGCAAACGCACGCGCTCGCCGTCCACCTCGACGACGTCGCGGGAGCCGACGTCCGAGCTCAGCTCGCCCGGCTGTCCGTTGACTCGCACTCGGCCCGCCTCGATCAGCTCGTCGGCGCGGCGCCGCGACGCCACCCCGGCCCGGGCGAGATACGCGTTGAGGCGCACGGCCGAAGTATCGGGGACGCCCCTGTTACGATCATCACATGGACGAGGCCTGGGCACTCCCATCTCCCCGCCAGCTAGCCCGGCTAGACCGGGAGCGGCGCTTCGGGAGACCGTCGGCACTCCGGAGCATTCGAAGAGAAGAGGAGCTCGTAGACCGCCGAGCGCGGCCGCCCGCGTTGAAGTGCCTGCTCATCGGGGCGATGGTCACGCTCCTCTACGTCTGACCACGGAGTCCCTGGCCTACCTCCTGACGGGCGGGTTCTCGAGCGTCGTGTTCAACGGGGTGCTCGGTGCCAGCCTCGTCCTCTCGACGGCGGCGGCCTGGATCATCACCGCCCTCGAGACGAGGTACTGGGAGCAGAACTGGGACAAGCTCCCGGAGTACGCAGATCCGCCTCCCTGGCGCTAGCAGCGGCGCATCACACGTAGGCGAGCCCCCCTCAGGCGCACCGCTCGGCCGGATCAAAGTGTAGGGAAATCCGATCTTGGCACCGGTGGCCCGCCGACCTATTCTCGAACCTCCAAACTCGCAAGGAGGGAGAGATGAAACGCTCATCAGCGCGAAGGCCGTCGGCGGCCCTCGTGCTCTCACTCATCAGCCTGTTCTTCGCGCTCGGCGGTGTCGGAATGGCCGCGACGGGCGGAAACTTCATCCTCGGCCAGTCGAACATTGCCGACCAGCCGACCGCACTGAGCGTGAACACGGTCCCGAGCGCAGCCACCTGCCCGGCCCCGTGTCAGGCGCTCAAGGTGACGAACAACAGCACGGCGGCGCACGCAGGAGGCCTCGGCGTGCTGAACAAGAGCGCGGCGACGGCCGCGGCCACGATTCAGAACACGGGCGGGGCGCCCGCGGTCAATTTCAAGGTCAACGCCGGCGTCCGGCCGTTCAACGTCAGCAACGCGGTGAAGATCCCGGGCCTGAACGCCGACTACGTCGACGGGTTCGACTCGGCCAAGCTCTGGAAGCTGAGCGGGAACAGCGGGGCCGACCCGGCGACGAGCTTCCTGGGCACGACCGACCCCAGCCGCTGGTCATGAAGACGAACGGCAGCGAACGGATGCGGATCGGCTCGGACGGCAAGGTCGGGGTCGACACGCCGAATCCGAGCTACAAGCTCCACGTCGGTACCGGAGACCAAGGCCTGCGGGTCGAAGGCCCGGGCTTCTCGGGTGGCAGCGCGTTCAGTGTCGGCGGCTACGGCGACGTCGGGATCGACTCCGCTGGGGTCCCCCAAGGACGCTTCGTGGTCAAGAACGGCGGCAACGTGGGGATCGGACAGCCGAATCCGAACGCGAAGCTCCAGGTCTCGACCAACTCGACCAACGCGGGCAACAACACGGCCGAGTTCGCCGCCCCGGCGATCGGGCCGAACCTGAGCCACATTCACTACGGGTCGACGGGCGACTGGTACATCCGCTCCGCCGCCAACGGGGGCAAGGTCGTGCTCCAGGACAATCCCGGCAACGTCGGGATCGGGACCCCGAGCCCGGGGGAGAAGCTGACCGTGGGCGGAACGGTCCAGAGCACCTCGGGGGGCTTCAAGTTCCCGGACGGGAGCACGCAGACGACGGCGGCGCCGAACGCCGCGTACACCACGTATAGCGCCCCCCAGCTCGATACGAGGCTGATCGCCGACGGGGACGATCCCGCGCCGACCGAGCTCGCCCACCTCGACCTGCCTGCAGGAACGTATCTGCTCATGGCGACGGCGGATTTCGCGGACTCGGCCGGGTACGCGCTCCAGGACAACTCACGTCTGGTCAGGTGCAGCTTCTACGACCAGGAGTTCCGCTTTGCTATCCAGCCCGGGTCGGGAGGGTTCTTCGGACGAATGGGGATGACCTGGCAGAGCGTGAAGATCCTCGGGGCCCCGACGACGGTGTCGCTCGCGTGTCGGGCGTACTCGGTCACGAACGGGAGCAACGTCTACGGCAACGCGACCAGGGTCACCGCCATCAAGCTCGCGAACATCACCGTGCAGTAGGTCCAGGTGGGGCGCGCTCGGAACGCGGGCGCGCCCATTGCCTCCTCGCCGGCGTCTCTCCCGTCATTATTCGGAGGACATGCCGCACTACGTGTCGCTGATGCGCTGGACATCGCAGGGCGTGGCCGGGCTGCCCGGCTGGCGCGAGCGCGTCGAGGAAGGCGAGCGGATCATCGAGGAGGCCGGTGGGAAGCTCATCGGCGTGTACGTGACGCTCGGCCGCTACGACGTCGTCGAGATCTTCGAGGCTCCCGACGACGACCTCGCGGTGGAGGTGCTGCTCAAGCTGCAGCGCTACGGGGCCGAGCACACGGAGACGCTGCGCGCGTTCACGCGCGAAGAGGCCGAAGCGATCATCCGCAAGCTCTAGCGCGATCCTGGCTGACGGCGCGGCTCCCGCCGGGCGAAGCCCGGCTACGCCTGCGCCTGACGCCGCCGGCGGCAATTCCGCCGAGGAGAGGGCGAGCCCTCACTCGACGAAATCTGAACCATAGGCACCGAAAGACGTGCGCCCTCGCCGCAGTCCGTACCTCGACGTACTGTCCTCGCGGACTCGGGCTTTCCTCCCTTGCCAGCGGCGCCCATGAACCGCGCTAGTGCCTAGGCCGAGCGGCGCTCTGCTACCGCCTGCAGGCGCTCACGGAGCTCGTCCTCGCCGCCGAAGTCGTCCAGGCGCGGAAGCTGAGAGAGGCTCTCCAGCCCGAAGACGCGCTCGAACAGCGGCGTCGTCCGGTAGCGCACCGCGCCGCCGGGCCCCTCCTCGCGGCCTGCTTCCGAGATCAGCCCCCGCTCGACCAGTCCCGCCACCGCCGAGTCTGCGGCGACGCCTCGGATGCGGCCGACCTCCGGACGCGAGCACGGCCCGAGGTAGGCGACGATGGCGAGCGTCTCCAGAGCGGCCTGGGAAAGCCCGCGCTCGGCCGGCCGCTCGACGACGCGTCCGCACGCCTCGGCCGCGTCCCGCGAGGCCCGGAAGGCATAGCCGCCGGCGACATGCTCGAGCACGATCCCGCTCCGGCCCTCCCGGTAGCGCTCCGCGAGCAGTCCGAGCGCGGTCTCGACGCGGCCCGGATCGTCGTCGGCCGCCTCCGCGAGGTCGTCCACCGAGAGCGGCTGCGCGGAGACCACGAGCAGCGCCTCCACCGTCCTGGCAAGCCGGTCGACCGGGTTGGTCGAGATCAGGCGGAGCGGGCGCTCGTCCACGGCTCCCTCCTTTCGCTTGCGGCAGGCTTCTCCTCCGTGCGCTCCTCGGGTCGCTCGGGAGCCGCCGCCGGCGAGCGGCGCGAGAAGATCCGGATCGGAGCGAAGGGGGCCGCCTGCGAGAACGCGATCTCGTCTGTCTTACGCAGCTCGAGCAGGGCGAGGAACGCGACCGCCTGCTCGACCCTGCTCAGGCCCTCGATCTCCTGGTCGAAGTCGAAGCGCTTCCGGCGCCGCAGGACGGCGCGGAAACGCTCGACGAAGACGGTCACCGGCGGAAAGCGCAGCGCCATGTGGCGGAGCGACACCGCCGGGGGCTCGGTGGCGAGGACGCGGAGCGCGCCGGCGAGCCGCTCCGGATCCTGGGGGTCGAGCTGACGCACGGGCGCGGGCGCGAGCGGAGCGGGGCCGAGCCTGAAGTAGCGGTCCCGCTCCGATTCGAGCCGCCCGGACAGCCACGAGGCCGCCTCCTTGATCCGCCGGTACTCGGCAAGGCGCCGCGCGAGCTCCTCGGCCGCCTCTTCCGGATCGAGCTCGAACAGCTCTCCTTCGCCGTCCGGGAAGAGCGCGCGGGCCTTCAGCTCCAGCAGGCCGGAGACCAGCACGAGGAACTCTCCGCACGCTTCGAGGTCGAGCTCCTCGCGCTCGGCCAGCTCCTCCACGAAGCGCAGGACGATGCCCGCCACGTCCACGTCCGCGAGCGGCATCTCCTCCCTGAGGACGAGCGTCAGCAGAAGGTCGAAGGGACCCTCGAACGCCTCGAGGTCGAGCTCGAGCTCGCTCGCAATCACGCGGCGGAGGCTAGCGGGGCGGGCGGACGCGGCCCTTCGGGATGGCCATCTTCGGGCCCTCCGGCGGCGGCTGCAGAGGACGCGCTCGGCGCTCGACGTCCTCGCCCTTGCGGATGAACTGCCACCAGATGAAGAAGCCGGCGGAAACGGCGAAGAGGACGACCGATACCCAGAAGTTCAGGCGCTGCCCGAGGAAGTGATGCGCCGGGTCGATCCGCAGCGTCTCCTCGTACGTGCGGAAGCCCGTGTACAGGGCGACGTAGAGCGAGAACAGCGCGGGAGGCTTGATCCGGAAGCGCCAGTCGACGAGGAGGAGCACCCCGACGCACAGCATGTCCCAGATGAACTCGTACAGGAAGGTTGGTTGGAACGTGCTCTCGAGCTGGTAGCCGACCGGCCGGTGCTGCGGATCGATCTCGAGCCCCCAGGGCAGGCTGGTCGGCTGGCCGAAGAGCTCCTGGTTGAAGTAGTTGCCCCAGCGCCCGATGGCTTGTGCGAGCAGGAGGCCCGGCGCGGCCACGTCCATGAACAGGAGCACGCTCTCCCCGGCGCGCTTGACCACGATCGCGCCCACGATGCATCCCACGAGGATCCCACCCCAGACGCCGAGGCCCCCCTTCCAGACCGCGAACACGCCCCACCACTCCTTGGGCACCTCGTTCCAGCTCGTGATCACGTGGTACGCGCGCGCGCCGACGATCCCGCCGGCGACCCCCCAGACGGCAGCCCGCAAGACGAGATCCCACTCTCCGCCGCGCTGCTTCCAGCGGATCCCGATCAGCAGGACGGCCGCGGCGATCGCAAGCAGCAGCATGAGCCCGTACATGTGGATCGTGAACGGGCCGACGTCGACGGTGCTCGTCTCGGGAGAGGGGATGGATGAGATCAACCGCATTGGGTGGCGTGATTTTGCCGATCCGGGCGGCGGGATGTCGTCCGGCTCTCAAAACCAGGACTCGTATGAGGGGGGAGCTCGAGGGCGAAACCACGGTTCCCGCTTCGAGTGAAGCGACGGCCCGGCGTGTACGGCCGCCGCGGTCACGGCGGCGCCAACCGGCATGACGGGCGGCGCCGCTGTCTCGTTTGGTTGAATCTCGGCAGCTCGAACGGGGAGATTCGATGCACGTGAGAGTGGCGTCCTACGACGTTCCGCAGGAGCGCCTAGACGAGGCCGTCGAGAACTTCCGCGAGGCGGCGAAGAAGATCGAGGAGCTCGAGGGGCTCGCGGGCGGCTACGTCCTGGTGGACCAGGGCGGCCGGGTGGTCACCATCACCTTCTGGGAGAGCCTGCTCGCCCTGGAGGCAACCGAGACCCGCGCGAGCGTGATCCGCCAGGGCGCGGTGCAAGCCGTCGGCGGTCACGTGCGCTCGGTGGAGAGCTTCGACGTGGCCGCGGAGCTGCGGCCCGTGACCCGGGCGGAGCGGTAAGGGCGACTAGAGCAGTATCTTGAGCGCCAGCTCGAGCGGGCAGCCTCGCCGGAGGAGCTCGACCGCTTGGTGCACGTCGACGTGCGGGCTGCGAGCGAGCTCGGCCGCGAGGCTCACGCCGTAGCCGGCGCGCTCGAGCGCCTCCTGGCGCCACCAGCGAACCCGCTGCTCCTCGTCCTCCTCGAAGATCTCGATCTCGACGCTCGCCATGGGTCTTCGTCTACATAGACGAGCGGCGCGCCCACATCTCGGTAAGCAGGAGGTCTAAAGGCGGTGTTAAGCGCCCCGGCCGAAGGCGAGGATGTAGCCGTGGCGGTGGAAGAAAGCGCGCCGCTCGGCCGTCCGGAGGTCACATGCCCGACGCCGTCGCATTCTTGATCGCAGCCGTCCCGGTGGCCGGAACGGTCCTGCCGCTGCTCCTGCTGGCGCGCTCGGCCTGAGGGCTACGTGACGGCGCTCTCGCCGAGCAGCGCCTTCACCTCGGCGAAGAAGTCGGGCACAGGCTGGACGCGATACTCCGGCCCCAGGGCAAGCGTCTGCGGGCCCTCCGAGGTCTCGAGCGTCAGCACCACCCGCGCCTCGCCCTGGTAGTCCCTGACGAGCGAGGCGAGCTCGCGGATGACTCCGGCCCGCGCCTTCCGCGCATCGATCTTCAATGTCACCTCGCGCCGCTCGGGCGTCGCCTCGAAAGGGCTCACCTCCATCGCGATCAGCTTCGTCTCCCCTTCCTTGTGGTCGACGCGTCCCTTCATCACCAGGATCGTGTCGGGCATGCACAGGTCGCGCGCGGCCACGTAGACGGAGTTGAAGACCACGGTCTCGATGCTGCCCGTGAGGTCGTCGAGGCGCATGAAAACCATCGGGTCGCCCTTCTTGGTGGTCAGGTTCTTGACGGCGCCGACGATGCCGCCGACCGTCAGGACCTCGCCGTCCCGCCGTCGTTCCAGCTCGGTCAGCGGGCAGTCCACCTTGCGCCGTAGCTGCTCGCGGACGCCCGCCAGTGGATGCTCGGACACGTACAGGCCGAGCGTCTCCTTCTCGAGCCGCAGGAGCTCGCCCTTCTCGTACTCGTCTGCCGCGATCGGGGGATGGCGCTTGGGGCGGGCGTCCGTGTCCTCGCTCCCGAGATCGAAGATCGAGCCCTGGCCGGCGAGGCGATCGGCCTGCTCGCGCCCTCCCCACGAGAGCGCCGAGTCGAGCACGTCGAGCATCCCCTTGCGGGACGCCCCCGTCGAGTCGAGGGCGCCGCACCGGACGAGCGCCTCGAGCGCGCGCTTGTTCACCACCTGCGGGTCGACGCGCTCGGTGAAGTCCCAGATGGACTCGAACGGGCCCTCCTCCCTCGCGGCGATGATCGCCCGCGCCGCCGAGTCGCCCACGTTCTTGACCGCGTTCAGCCCAAAGCGGATCTTCCCCTCCACGACCGCGAAGTCGCACGCGGAGGCGTTCACGTCGGGCGGCTCCACCTCGATCCCCATCTCGTGACAGGCGTTGACGTAGAAGGGGACGCGGTCCTTGGTGTTCATGACGGAGGAGATGAGCGCGGCCATGTATTCGCGCGGATTGTTGGCCTTGAGCCAGGCGGTGCGGTAGGCGGTAAGCGCGTAACAGGCGGAGTGCGCCTTGTTGAAGGAGTAGTCCTGGGACTGCTCCATGTCCTTCCACAGCTGGTTCGCGACCGCCGGGGTCGTGCCGCTCTTGGCGCAGCCGTCGAGGAACTTCTGCTTGAGCGACGCCATCAGCTCATGGATCTTCTTGCCGATCGCCTTGCGCAGGTCGTCGGCCTCGGCCGGCGTGAACCCCGCGATGCGCTTGGCGATCTCGAGGTACTGCTCCTGGTAGATGCAGATCCCGTACGTGACGCCGGTGATCTCCTCCAGGCGCGGGTCGATGTACGTGACCGGCACCTGGCCGTTCTTTCGCTTCGCGTACTCCGGGATGTACTGCATCGGGCCGGGCCGGTAGAGGGCGACGAGTGCGATCATGTCCTCGAACTGGGTCGGCTTGACGAGCCGGAGCGCGTCGCGCATGCCCCCGGACTCGAACTGGAAGACGCCGATGGAGTCGGCGCGGGCGAGCATCTCGTACGTCTTGGCGTCGTCCATCGGGATCTTCGTGATGTCGAGCCCGCCCACCAGTTCGACGGTCTTGTCGATCACGTCCAGGTTGCGCAGCCCGAGGAAGTCGATCTTCAGCAGCCCGAGCGCGGCCACGTCCCACATCCCGAACTGCGTGACGACCTCCTGGTCGGCGCCCTTGCGTTGGAGAGGAACGACGTTCGTCAGCGGCTCGGCTCCGATCACGACCCCGGCCGCGTGGATCGAGTCCTGGCGGACGAGGCCTTCGAGCGGCTTCGCCAGGTCGACGATCTCGCGCACGAGCGGGTCGGCGTCGTACGCGGCCTTGAGGTCCTGCCCCTGCCTGAGGCAGTCGTCGAGATACACCTTCGGCCCTTCCGGGATCAGCTTCGCGACCTTGTCCACCGTGCCGTAGGGGACGTCGAGCACCCGGCCGGCGTCGCGAACCGCCGCCCGCGCGAGCATCGTCCCGAAGGTGATGATCTGCGCGACCCGGTCGCGCCCGTACTTCTCGGCGACGTAGTTGATCACCCGCTCGCGGCCGGCCACGGCGAAGTCGATGTCCATGTCGGGCATCTCCTTGCGGCCCGGGTTGAGGAAGCGCTCGAACAGGAGGTCGTACCGGATCGGGTCGACGTCGGTGATCTCCAGGCAATAGGCGACGAGCGAACCGGCCGCGCTCCCGCGGCCCGGGCCGACCGAGACACCCTGGGAGCGAGCGAAGCGGATGAAGTCCCACACGATCAGGAAGTAGTCCACGAAGCCCATCTCCCGGATCGTCTTCAGCTCGAAGCGCAGCCGTTCCTCGAGCTCTGCAGTCGCGCCGCCGTAGCGTTTCTCCAGGCCCTTCTCGCACAGCTCGACGAGGTAGTCGAAGGCGTCGCGCCCTTCGGGGACGGGGAACTGCGGCAGGCGGATCGTCCCGAGCTCGATCGCGACGCTGCAGCGCTCCGCGACCTCGCGCGTGCGGGCGAGCGCCTCCGGATGGTCGGGGAAGTCCGCGGCCATCTCGGCAGGGCTCTTGAAGAAGAACTGGTCGGTGTCGAACCTCCACCGGTCCGGGTTCTTGAGCGTGTCCCCTGACTGGATGCACAGGAGCGCCTCGTGTGCGCGCGCGTCCTCGTGATGGAGGTAGTGGACGTCGCCGGTGGCGACGAGCGAGAGCTTGGCCTCATCGGCGAGCCTCGCGAGTTGGGGGTTGACCCGCTTCTGGGGCTCGAGGCCCGCGTTCTGGATCTCGACGTAGGTGGAGTCGTGCCCGAAGATCTGCACCAGGCGGTCGAGGTCCGTCGCCGCGTCGTCCGGCCGGTTCTCCTGCAGCGCCCGCGAGACCCTCCCCGAGAGGCAGCCGGAGAGGGCGATCAGGCCCTTCGCGTGGCCTTCGAGCAACTCCCAGTCGACGCGCGGCTTGTAGTAGTAACCCTCGAGATACGCAGACGAGGCGAGCTTGATCAGGTTCCCGTAGCCCTCGTTCGACTCCGCCAGGAGCGTCAGATGGGCGTTCCCCTTGGACTGCGAACGGCGGTCGTCGCAGACGTACACCTCGCAGCCGATAACCGGCTTGATCCCCTGCTTTTGCGCCTCCTGATAGAGCTGGACCGCGCCGGCCAGCGAGCCGTGGTCGGTCAGCGCCACGGCCGGCATTTCCAGCTCGGCCGCGCGGGCGGCGAGCGCGGGAATCCGGCAGGCCCCGTCCAGGATCGAATACTCGGAGTGGACGTGCAGGTGGACGAATTGCTGGTCCGACACAGGAGGACGATTCTACGGTGGGGTCAGGACCGCAAACCGACGTGCGGAGGGCTGGCCCTCCTCCGCCGGTTTCTCACGGCCGCATGACGCGCCAGGGGCTTTCCCGTAGTCCCTCCTCGACGCCCGCGGACGGCAATCTCGATCGTCCGGCGGCGCACAGGTAGCCCCCGCGAGGCACACTTTGGGGCGAGAGAAGCATGTTCGAGATCGGGAGCAGCCTGCGCAAGGCGCGCGAGCGGCGCGGGATCTCCCATGCCCAGATCGAGCGCGACACGAGGATCCGCACGCGGTACCTCCGCGCGCTCGAGGACGAGCGATACGAGCTCATCCCCGGCCGGGTGTACGCGAAGGGATTCCTCCGCGCCTACGCCGACTACCTCGGCTTGGACGGGGAGCAATTCGTGGACGAGTTCTCGTCACGGGTTCCGGAGGAGGAAGAACCCGACGCCCACGTTCAGCTCCAGCCGATCCCGCGGCGGCGCTTCCGCGTGCCCGCGACCGCCGTGGCGGCGCTCGTGGTGATCGGCGTCGTGGTCGGCCTCGTCGCCTGGCTGGCAGGAGCCCCGCCGGCGAAACGGCATGCTTCGCGGCCGCAGCCGGCACCGACGGCACCCGTCGCCACCCCGGAGCCGCCGCGCATCTTCGCGCCCGGCCGCCGGCTCGCGAGGCTGACGCTCACGGCGGCCCGAGGCGCCTGCTGGTTGGACGCGCACGCCGGGTCGCAGACCGGCCGAACGCTCCAGACCGGAATGCTCGAGGCGGGGCAGTCGGCTCGCTTCACGGCGAAGCGGATCTGGATCCGGCTCGGGGACCCCACGGCGCTCGAGGCGACGCTGAACGGCAGGCCGGTCCAGCTGCCGACGAGCACGCCGGTCGATGTGCTGGTGACGAGAACCGGTATTCGGGCAACGGCCTGAGACAGCGTTAGGGTTCGCAGCCTGTGGGCGACCCGATGAGATGGCTGGGCCGCGTCGCGGTCCCGGTTCCGCTATCCGATCGTCGTCGCGTGGATCGTCGGGACCGGAGTCGCCGTGCACTGGCTGCCCTCGATCCTCCGACGTGGAGCGCGACGACAACAGCGCGTTCCCCTCGAGCGCTCCGAGCGTCAAGGCCGCCGATCTGGCCGCCCCCTTCCAGCCGGCGAACGTGGCAACGGCGACGCTCGTCGCAACGCTGTCGAGCCGAAGCAGGACTACGCGGCGCTCCGGAAGGCCCAGCAGGCGATTCGCAAGGTCCCGAAGGTGCTCAAGGTGGTCTTCATCGGCTTCTCCGCGCACGTGCGCGCAACCCAAAACCTCGTCGAGCTGAACGTCTCGCAGTACCGAAACCCGAGGCGGACGACGTGGTCGAGAACGTGCGCGACGTGATGGCGAAGCAGAGCGCCAAGACGCCCGCCCTGCATCTCTACCTGACGGGCGGCGTCGCGACGGCGGTCGATCAGGCCGACCAGGCGAGTACATCCCGGCAGCTGACCGAGAGCCTGTCGGGCCTCCTGATCCTGCTTCTCCTGCTCCCGACCTACCGGGCGCCGCTCGCGTCGCCGCTCAACCTGCTTCCGCCCCTGCTCGTGCTCGGGCTCGCCGACTGCTTGATCGCCGAGTCGACGAAGATCGGGATCTCCGTCTCGAGCGTGACGCAGGCGATGCTGACCGTGCTCATCCTCGGGGCGGGAACCGACGCGGGCGCGAGCCGAAGGAGGCGATTGTCGAGGCGATGGCGCAGGTGGAGGAGTCGATCTCGACTATGGGCTGTTCCTGATCCTGCTTGGTGCGCGAGGAGTTACGTCCCTTCCACGGTGCTTCTCCTCGGCCGCTGGAACTGGTGGCCGTCGCGGCTCGCACAGCGGCACACGCCGGAAGCGCCCGTGGCGCGGGCCGCCCGGTGACCGCAGCGGGCCGTGCATGCCGGCCCGTTGCTCATTCGAGGGGGAAACGCCGTTTCCCCCTCGAGCTCCCCTTCCAAAGCTTCAGTTGATGAGGCTGCAGCGGCTCCCAAGTAACAGACTGTTACTTGTAAGCGAACGTATGTTCGTCTAGCATCGGAGACATGCAGCTCGCGTTCGATGCCGCCGACCGGCTCGTCGAGCTGGTCGAGGAGCGCGGAGGAGCGGTCGCCGCCACCCAGGCCGCGCGCGCCCTCTTCGCGCTCAGCTCGGCGCCGGAGGCGCTCGCGCGCAGCCTCCTCGAGGACGTCGTCGCCGGCGACTCGCGGCTCGAGTGGCTGGGCTCGGCAGTCGGCCTCGCCAGACCGGGCCCCGATCCCCGGCTGGAGGAGGCGGCCTTCGTCGTCTTCGACCTCGAGACGACCGGCCTCGGCGCCCGCGCGCGCATCTGTGAGATCGGCGCCGCGCGGATCCGCCGGCTCGAGCCCGACGGAACGTTCCAAACCCTTGTCAACCCGCGGGCGCCCCTCCCCGCCCCCGTCGCCGCCCTCACCGGGCTGCGCGAGGCCGAGCTCCGGCGCGCGCCTCCCGCGGCGACGGCCGTCCGCCGGTTCCTCGACTTCGCCGGGGACGCGCTGCTCGTCGCACACAACGCCGGCTTCGACCGCGGCTTCGTCGACCGTGAGCTGCAGCGGCTGAGCGGGCGGCGGCTGACAGCCCCCGTCCTCGACACCGTCCTGCTCGCGCGGCGCCTGCTCACCGGCCGCACCCGCCGCGTCGGCCTCGCAGCGCTGGCGCACTTCTTCAGCACTTCCGTCCGCCCCTGCCATCGCGCCCTTCCCGACGCCGAGGCGACGGCGGAGATCCTGCTCGCGCTGATCGGGCTCGCCCAGGAGCGAGGCGCTCGGACCGTCAAGGACCTGCTCGCCCTCGCGGCCCCGCGCGAGCGGCGGGTGTACGCGAAGCGCTCGCTCGCCCACGGCGCTCCGACCCGGCCCGGCGTCTATCTCTTCCTCGGCCCGCGAGGAGAGACGCTGTACGTGGGCAGGGCGCGCGACCTCCGCGCGCGGCTGCGCTCGTACTTCCGCTCCGACCGTCAGCGGCCCGCGGTCGAGGCCGCGCTCGACGCGGTCGAGACGATCGAATGGCGCGTGCTCGGCTCGGAGCTGGAGGCGGCGCTCGAGGAGCTGCGCCTGATCCGCGAGCTGCGGCCGCCCGCGAACGCGAGGCAGTCCCGACCCGACCGCTACGTCTACCTCCGCCGGCGAGGGGACGGGATCGTCGTCTCCTCCAAGCCGACGGATCTCGGCCCGATCAAGAGCCGCCGCCGGGCCGAGCTCGCCGCGCTGGCGCTGGCCGGAGCGACCACGGCGGAGCTGGACGACCTGCTCGGCCCCGGCGGCCCGCTTCCCGCGCTCCGCGCCCGGCTCCGCGATCTGTCCGACTGCCTCCGTTACGAGGACGCCGCGCGCCTGCGCGACCGGATCGCCGCGCTCGAGCGCGTGATCCGCGAGCTGCGCCTTCTGCGCCGAATGCGCGCCTTCCAGGGCTGCCTCGTCGCGCCGGGAGCCCGGGACGGCCACCGGAGAGCGTTCTTCGTCGCCGCGGGGCGCGTCTGCGCAGTACGGACGCTGCCGACAGGCGCCGGCGCGGCGCTCGAGGTGGAAGCAGGTCTCGCACAGGCCCGCGCCGCCTTCGCCGAAAGCGTCTCCCTGGAGCCGGAGGCCGCCGACGAGCTTCTACTCGTCGCGTCGTTTCTCCGCCGCCCTCCGCCGGAGCTGCGCGTGCTACCGCTGCACAGGGCCGCGATCCTCGCGTCGAGCAGCATCCGTCGCGCCGCCTAGACTCGCATCCTTAATACCCAATCTTGATCTTTGAATCGCTATCTTCGCAGCTGATGCGGCTCTCCGCTCTCAGTGCCTCTGTGCTCATAGCGCTCTGCCTCCTCGCGTCCCTCGCGGGGGCGCAGCCGGGTGCTCCTGCGAGATCGGGGCTCTCCGGGTTCAGCACCGCGGTCTTCCTCGGCCCCGGCGACGATTCCGATTCTCATGCCGCCAGAGCGATGAAGCGGATCCGGGAGGCGGGCGCGAAAGCGGTTCGCCTGATGATCCCCTGGAGCAAGACAGCTCCATTCCGACGCCCTGCGGGCTTCCGGGCCGACGATCCGGCCGACCCCGCCTACAACTGGAGCAGGGCCGACAAGCTGATCTCGCTCGCACAAGAGAACGGGCTCGAGCCGCTCGTCACCACGGTTCGAGCGCCCAAGTGGGCCGGCGGCCTGCGCGTCAACGCCCATCAGTACGGCCTGTTCGCGAAGGCGATCGCCCAGCGCTACAGCGGGTCTTTCCAGGATCTTCCGCGCGTCCGCTACTGGATCGTCTGGAACGAGCCGAATCTCGCCAAGTACCTCGCCCCCCAGTACTCCCGAGGAAAGCTCGTCAGCGTGGCCCGATACCGGAACATGGTGAACGCGTTTGCGAGCTCGGTGCGCGCCGTCCACCGGGACAACGTGGTGGTCGCAGGCATCACGGCCCCGGTCCGGGCAGCACATGCCGTAGGCGCCTTCAAGTTCATGCGTGCTGTCCTCTGCATGTCGGGGGCCAAGCGCCCCAAGCCGACGTGCCGCAACAAGGTGAGCTTCGACGACTGGTCGGTTCATCCCTACACGAGCGGCAGCCCGCTGCACCGGGCGCACGGGACGGACGGCGTGCAGCTCGGAGACCTCCCGAAGGTGAACCGCGTGCTCCGGGCGGCGGTGCGCGCGAAGCACGTGAGGCACGTGCACCGCGTCAATCTCTGGATCACGGAATTCAGCTGGGACTCGCGGCCGCCCGACCCCGGTGGCGTGCGGCCGCGGCTCCTGGCGCGCTGGACTGCCGAGGCCCTGTACCGGGCCAAGAGGGCAGGCGTGCGCGTGTTCACCTGGTTCCTCGTCCAGGACGAGCCGGAGCGGACGAGCCCCTTCCAGTCAGGGCTCTACTACCGCCGAGGCGGATACGCGACGAGGCCCAAGCTCGTCCTGCAGGCGTTCCGCTTCCCCTTCGTCGCCCTGAAACAGCGCAGGCACGTGGTGGTGTGGGGGCGCACGCCTGCCGGCGACCGCCGGAACGTGGCGGTCCAGCGCCTCGTGCGTGGGCACTGGAGACGGGTCGCGATGATCCGCTCGAAGCCGGGCGGCATCTTCGGACGGACGCTCAAGATGCCAAGGGCCAAGAGCTCGTGGCGGCTGCGGGCCAGGCTGGCCGGAAGCAAAACGCATTCGCTCTCCTTCTCGCTGCAGAAGACGCCTGACCGCCCCCTCGCGAGCGCCTTCGGGCTCAAGTAGCGTCCTGCACCCGCACCCGAGACTCCGACTCGCTCCTTACGCTTTCCTCATCCGAAATGGGTAGCGTCGGAGCGATGCGAAAAGTGTGGATTCCCCTGGCGGCGATCGCCGCGGCCGGAGTCGTTGCGGTCCCAGGGACGGCCGTCTCGACGCCTGGATCGCCCCCGCTCAAAACGGCCGTGTTCCTCGGCCCCAGCGAGCTGAAGCCTTCGAACATCGTCCTGGCAATGCATCGCGTCCGCACCGCGGGAGCGACGGCGGTCCGGCTGCCGCTGTCGTGGCGAAGTGTGGCTCCCGCGCGCCGCCCGCCCGGCTTTCAGCCCACCGACCCCGCCGATCCCGCCTACAACTGGTCGGCCCCCGACCGCATGATCTCGAAAGCGCGCGCCGCCGGTATCGAGCCTCTTGTGACCGTCTACGCCGCACCGGACTGGGCCGGCGGGACGCATGTGGACGCGAAGCAGTTCGGACTATTCGCGCGGGCCGCAGCGAGGCGATACAGCGGGTCGTTCCACGGTCTCCCGCGCGTCCGCCGCTGGCTTGCCTTCAACGAGCCGAACCTCGCCAAGTACCTCTCGCCGCAGTACAAGCGAGGACGGCTCGTAAGCGCGATCCGGTACCGCAAGATGGTGAACGCCTTTGCCGCTGCGGTCCGGCGTGTTCACCGTGACAACGTCGTCGTGGCCGGCCTGCTCGCCCCTCTGAACACTCCGACGGGCCCGGGAGCGCTCAAGTTCATGCGCGCAGCCCTCTGTGTCTCGGGCGGGAAGCATCCTCACCCCACGTGCCGCACGCGGGTCAGCTTCGACATCTGGTCCGTCCATCCCTATACCTCTGGCGGGCCGATGCACCGCGCCCACGGCAACGATGGAGCCGCGCTCGGCAACCTTCCCGAAGCGCGTAAGCTGCTCCGGGCTGCCGTCCGCGCGGGTCACGTCAGGTCGAACCGCCCGGCGCGCCTGTGGGTGACGGAGTTCAGCTGGGACTCGAGGCCTCCCGACCCTCTCGGCGTGCCCGTCCGACTCGAGGCCCGCTGGGTGGCGGAGGCCCTGTACCGGACGTGGAAGGCCCGTGTCGGCCTCCTCACGTGGTTCCAGCTCCGCGACGAGCCGCTGCAGCGAACCCCGTATCAGTCGGGTCTGTACTTCAAGGGAAAAAGCTTCGCGGCCGCGCGCCCCAAGCCGGCCCTGACGGCCTTCCGCTTCCCATTCGTCGCGTACAAGCGAGGGTCGAAGGTCTATGTGTGGGGCCGGATTCCTCGCGGAGAGCACCGAGGCGTGGAAATTCAGCGCTCGTCCGGCGGCGGGTGGAAGAGGGTCGGTGTGCTCCAGCCGAATGCCGGCGGCGTCTTCTTCCACACCTACCGTCTGCACGCGAGGTCGTCGTGGTTCCTGCGCGCCGAGCTCACCGGCGGCTCGAAGAAGTCGCTGAGGTTCTCGCTCAGGCGCTCTCGCGATCACTATTACCCGTCTTTCGGGTCCTGAGACAATGACCGCGATGGCGGTCTTGAGCTCGCAGGTGGAACGGGACTCGGAGATCTTCGCCGAGCGGGCGGAGCGCATGGAGGCCCTCGTCGCCGAGCTGCGCGAGCGCACTGCGCAGGTCACGGCGGGCGGCGGCCCGAAGGCCGTCGAGCGGCACCGCTCTCGCGGGAAGCTGCTCGCCCGCGAGCGGATAGACCGGCTGGTCGACCCGGACTCGGCCTTCCTCGAGCTGAGCACGCTGGCCGCGTGGGACCTGTACGACGGGCAGGCGCCCGGAGCCGGGATCGTCACCGGGATCGGAGTCGTGGAAGGCGAGGAGTGCGTGATCGTCGCCAACGATGCCACGGTCAAGGGCGGCACGTACTTCCCGCTGACGGTGAAGAAGCACCTGCGCGCACAGGAGATCGCCGAGCAAAACCACCTTCCGTGCATCTACCTCGTCGACTCCGGCGGCGCCTTCCTGCCTCTCCAGGACGACGTCTTCCCCGACCGCGACCACTTCGGACGGATCTTCTTCAACCAGGCGCGCATGTCCGCGAAAGGGATCCCGCAGGTCGCGGTCGTGGTCGGCTCCTGCACTGCCGGCGGCGCGTATGTCCCGGCGATGAGCGACGAGACGGTGATCGTGCGCGGCACCGGGACGATCTTCATCGGCGGCCCGCCGCTCGTGAAGGCAGCCACCGGGCAGGAGGTGAGCGCCGAGGAGCTCGGGGGCGCGGACGTCCACACCCGGCGCTCCGGAGTGGCCGACCACTATGCGACCTCGGACGAGCACGCGCTCGCGATCACCCGCTCGATCGTCCGGCACCTCAACCGGCGGAAGCCCGAGCCGCCCTGGAACGTTTCCGAGCCCGAGCCGACGGCGGCCGACCCGTCGGAGCTGTACGGCCTGATCCCGCACGACTACCGACAGCAGTTCGACCCACGCGCCGTGATCGCCCGCATCGTCGACGGCAGCCGCTTCGACGAGTTCAAAGCGCTGTACGGCGAGACCCTCGTGTGCGGGTTCGCCCGCATCGAGGGATATCCGGTGGGGATCCTTGCTTCGAACGGCGTCCTCTTCGCCGAGTCCTCGCAGAAGGGGGCGCACTTCATCGAGCTGGCGTGCCGGAGGAAGATCCCGCTCGTCTTCCTCCAGAACATCACCGGCTTCATGGTCGGCAAGGAGTACGAGGCCGGCGGCATCGCGCGGGACGGCGCCAAGCTGGTGATGGCGGTCGCCTGCGCGGAGGTGCCGAAGTTCACGGTCGTGATCGGAGGCTCGTTCGGGGCGGGGAACTACGCCATGTGCGGCCGCGCCTACGAGCCGCGCCAGCTGTGGATGTGGCCGAACGCGCGCATCTCGGTCATGGGCGGCGAGCAGGCGGCGACGGTGCTCACCATGGTCGGAGACGCGAGCGCGGATGAGATCAGGGCGAAGTACGAGGCCGAGGGCAACCCGTACCACTCCACCGCGCGGCTGTGGGACGACGGCATCATCGACCCGCTCGACACGCGGCGGGTCCTCGCCCTGGGGATATCCGCGGCGCTCAACGCGCCCATCCCCGAGACGACCTTTGGCATCTTTCGAATGTAGAGAGGAGGCGCGATGGGGAAGTACGACGTCGTTCAACTGGACGAGCTCGAAGGGCCCATGAAGAAGGTGCGCAAGGCGCTGGGCGTGACGGCCTTCGGCGTCAACTACGGTGACCTTCCTCCCGGAGCAGAGGGGTTCCGCCACGACGAGACCGGCGGCGACCAGGAGGAGGTGTACGTCTACGTCAAGGGCTCGGGGAAGCTCCGGGTCGACGACGAGGTGATCGAGGTGCGGGCAGGCCAGGCCGTCCGGCTCGATCCGGACGTCACCCGGCAGCCGGTCGCGGGCGAAGAGGGTCTTTCCTGGGTGGCCATCGGCGCTCCGCGGAACACGAACTACGAGCCGCCGTCATGGGGATGAGCGCCGAGATGCACACCGTCGAGCTCAACGACGACGAGCTGCGGATCATCAATCACGCGTTGAGGTCGTACCTCGAGGACTTCGGGCACGAGGAAGCGGACATCCTCCGCGCAGTGAAGGCGCTGCTCGCCAAGCTGCCTTCCGGCGAGCGCTTTTTCGAAGAGTAAGTGCCGGTTCGTCTGCTCCTCTGGAATCTCAGCGATTCCAAGACGACGCTGGACGAGCTGCGCGCGCAGCTTCCCGCGCTGCCGGACGGAGATGTCTGGATCTCGCACGAGGCCACGGAGCGCTTCGGGCTGATCTCCTTCTCGGGCTCGGTTCCGCGCGAGGTCAGGGACCTGATCGGCAAGGACCCCGAGATCGGCGAGGAGTTCGAGCGAGAACTCGGTTCATGATGGCCTTCGTCGTCGGGGTGCGATGGGCGAGCGCGAGGCAAGGACGCACGCCGCGCGCGTATCAGGCCATACGTGCGCGGCCGAGGAACGCCGCATCGAGGCTTCCAGCGCGGCCCGACGGCACAAGGGTCATTGTGAATCGAGTTCTCACAGAACGAGGGAGTCTGAGAACACCGGCTCGCCTGTGAAGCGATCCGGGCGATACGGCTGCAGGTTGACGGGCGGCTCGCGGCCCAGCAGCTCCTCTGCAACCGCCCGTCCCACGGCCGGCGACTGCATGAACCCGTGGCCCGAGAAGCCGCAGGCCACGTAGACGCCGTCGCCGGCCCAACCGATCAGCGGGTGCGCGTCCGGGGTCATGTCGTACAGGCCGGCCCAGGCCCGGGCGACGGGAGCGACCGCGGCGGACGGGTAGCGGTGGGCGAGTCGCCGCCGCCAGTCCTCGACCAAATCTTCGTCCACGCGCTCCTCGAACCCCCAGCGCGGGTGCGGCTCGCCCATCGCCAGCCTGAGCGTCTCGCCCCGGCGGCGGAAGTGGAAGCCGGTCTCGTCCTCGAGGATCATCGGCAGGTCGTCCGGGAGCCCGGCCACCGGGCCGACCTCGACGAGCTGCCGGCACAGAGGCCGGACCGGCAGATCGGGCCGCAGGTCCGCGGAGGAGGCCCCGCAGGCGACGACCAGCACATTGTGCTCCACTGAACGAGCATCGGTGTGCTCGCGGACCTCCACCCCACGCTCGGAGGCTCGGCCGACGAGCTCGCGCGTCACCGCCGCGGGATCGGCGACGCCGTCCTCCCAGCAGCAGACTGCGCCTAGGACGTCGTCCGTCCGCAGGCCGTCGACACGAGAAGCGTCAACCCCTTCGACCGGAACGCCCAGTGAGCGCTGCACCTGTGCGCGCTCCCGCAGCTCTCTCCAGCCCTCGTCCGTCGTCGCCAGGAATAGGTAGCCGACCGCCCGGAAGAGCTCCGGGCTCAGCTCGCGGAAGAGCGGCAGGCTCTCCCGGACGAGGGCGACGTCCTCGGCGGTCGAGAACTGCCGGCGGACGCCGCCCATGGCCTTGCCGGTCGCGCCCGAGGCGATCTCCGCCCGGTCGGCGAGCACCACGTCTTGCGCCCCGAGGAGCGCGAGGTGGTAGGCGATGCTCGCGCCGACCGCGCCGGCGCCCGCTACGACAATCCGTCCAGCCATGCGTCCAGCTCCCGGCGCTCGTCCTCGGTGAGCCCGCGGAGCGGCGCGCGCACGTCCTCGCGGATCGGCACGCCCTTTCGCGCGGCGACGCGCTTGAGCGCCGCGTGGCGCGGGTAGCGCTCCACGGTCTCTCTGATCTCGCCGAGCCGGGGATCGACTGCGACCACCTTCTCCGGGAACGCGGTCGCGAGCGCCGACACGGCGCCGGCCGCACCGTGCTCGAGCCCGCGTGCGAGCAGCGCCTCGGCGCCCACGTACACTTCGAGGCCCTCGAGCAGGTAGGGCTCGAGCGCCTCCCAGGGCGAGTCCGAGACCTTCAGGCCTGCAAGATTCGGCGCTCGCTCGCGCAGGCGAACGACCAGCGCCGGCGGCACGGCATAGCCGCTGGCACCCTCGAACTCGTACACGTAGAACGGAAGCGGCGCGCACGCCGCGGCCGCGGCCGTGAAGTGCCGCAGGAGCGCATCGTCGTCGAGCCTGAAGTACGGCGGAGCGATGACGGCGACTCCCTTCGCGCCGATCTCGGCGGCATGCGTGGTGAGCGCGACCGTGTCCGCCGTCGTCTGCGCGCCGGCGTGGACGATCACCTCGAGAGCGTCGGCGACGAAGAGCTCGGCGGCGCGGCGGCGCTCCTCGACGCTCAAGAGGATCCCTTCGCCCGTCGTCCCCAGCGCCAGGATCCCGTCGACACCGCCGGCGGCGAGGAATTCGATCAGCGGCCCGAATCCGTCCTCGTCGAGCCGCGCTCCCGCGTCCTCCAGAGGCGTGGCCGCTGCGGCCAGCATTCGACGCTCCACGTTTCAACTTTATGCTGGCGCCCATGGCTGCGCTCCGAACGGAGAGGGAGGGCTCCGTCTACCGCGTCACGCTGGCGCGCCCCGAGCGGCGGAACGCGTTCGACGCGGCGCTGATCGCCGAGCTGACAGAGGCGTTCGCGTTCGTCGGCGACGCGCGGGCAGTGGTCGTGTCGGGCGACGGGGAGAGCTTCTGCGCCGGAGCGGACGTCGAATGGCAGCGCTCCTCCATCGACCTCTCCTACGACGAGAACGTCGAGGACGCGAGGCGGCTGTACGACATGTGCGAGGCGATCGATACCTGCCCGGCGCCCGTGATCGCGCGCGTGCACGGCTACGCCCTCGGCGGCGGGAGCGGCCTCGTGGCCTGCGCGGACGTCGCCGTCGCGGCCCCCGACACGATCTTCGGCTTCTCGGAGGTGCGGCTCGGGATCATTCCCGCCGTCATCTCGCCGTTCGTGCTCGCGAAGATCGGACCCCAGGCCCGCCGCTACTTCCTGACCGGCGAGCGCTTCGACGCCGAGACGGCGCTCCGGATCGGGCTCGTGCACGAGATCGCTCCGGAGCCCGACACCGCGGTCGACCACCTGGTTGACGAGCTCCTGCGCTGCGGGCCGGAGGCCGTCCGGGCAGCCAAGCGCCTGATCCGTGAGCGGCCGAGCGGTGTCGAGACCCCGCAGATCGCCGCCGAGCGCAGGACGAGCGCCGAGGGCCAGGAAGGGCTGCGCGCCTTCCTGGACCGCCGCGACCCTAGCTGGATCGAGTAGGTGGCCCCGCCTCGATCCGCCGAATCAGCTCCTCGACCGGCGCGCGCCAGTCCGGAAGCGTCTCCAGCCACCAGGTTCCTCCGGCGTCCTCGTAGGCGCACACCAGCTCGCGCTCCCCCGGCTCCGAGTAGCCGTTGACCACGACGTCCCCGCCGATGCCGCGGGAGCGCTCCCGAATCTCGTCGGGGCTCATCTGCATCGCATCCTTCCCGGCGCGGTCCGCGATCCAGCCGTCGTACCGGGCCGCGCGCTCGAGCATGGCCGGGCTCGTGCCCCCGACCCAGACCGGGATCCGCTTCGGGCTCCAGATCTCGCGCATCTGCTCGAGGCCCTCGTCGAATAGCGCGAGGCGCCGTCTTCGGTCGTAGCTCTCGCCGAACGCCTCGAACTCTTTCCGGTTTCCGCCAAGCCCGGCACCGAGGACCACGCGTCCTCCGGAGAGCTCGGAGAGGGTCGCCACCGTCTGCGCGAGCACCTGGGGGCGGCGGCGCGGAACGGGAGTCACCGCCGTTCCGAGCAGGAGACCGTCGGCCGCGGTCGCCGCCACGGTGAGCAGAACCCAGGGATCCGCGCTCGGTCGCCCCCAGACGAACGAGAGATGATCCCAGACGAAGAACGCCTCCCAGCCGGCCCGCCGGGCCGCATCCGCCGCTCGCATCAGCAGCCTTGGATCGGCCCACGAGCCGAAGTTCGGGGTACAGACGCCAAAGCGCACTAGGCGAGAGCCTCGCGGACCGCCCGCGCGAGCGCGGGCTCGATCGGCCCCGGCCGGTATCCGAGTTCGTGCTCGGCCTTCGCCGAGGAGAAGTAGGCGGGGAGCCGGGCGAGCAGCAGCTCGTTGCGGTTGAGGACCCCCGCCCGCGCCGCCCACCAGGCGGGCCGGTATGGGACCCGCAGGCGCGGGCGCGGCCTTCCGGCGAGGTCGGCGACGGCCGCGAACAGCTCCTCGAGCCTCAGGTCGACGCCGCCCAGGATGTAGCGCTCCCCACGCTTACCGTGCTCGAGGGCCAGGGCGTGGCCGCGCGCGACGTCGCGGACATCCACGACGTTCAGCCCGATGTCGAGATACGCCCGAAACCGGCCCGTGGCCACGCCCGCGACCATCCGGCCGGTCGGCGTCGGCCGCCAATCCCCCTCTCCGACCGGCGTCGTCGGGTTGACGGCGACCGCGTCGAGGCCGGTCCGCGCCGCCGCGAGGACGAGTCGCTCGGCCGCCAGCTTCGTCCGCTTGTACGGAACCTCGAGCTCCCACGCGGGCGGGCCGTCGCTCTCGGTCGCCGGACGTCCCGGCACCGGCCCGCATGTCCCGGACGAGCTCGTGTGCAGGATCCGGCGGACACCGCGCCGCGCCACGGCTTCGAGCACGTTTCGCGTGCCCTCCACGTTCACACGCTCGAGCAGGCCGGGAGCGTCGTCGAAGCTGTACAGCGCGGCGACGTGGACGACCGCCTCGCAGCCGTCCATGGCGCGTTCCAGCCCGTCCCGGTCGAGCAGGTCGACGAAGTCGTCGCGAACCTCCGCCCCATGCTCGAGTAGCGCCCGCGCGACGTGCGAGCCGATGAACCCCGAGGCGCCTGTCACGAACACGTTCACCAGGCTGCGAGAATACGCACTCCCATGGCCGAGCTGGACCTGCGCGCGCTGCTCGCCTCGCACGCCGGCGAGGACCTCGACCTGTACGCGAAAGGCATCAACCCGCAGTTCATCCGCATGCTGCGGACGATCGGCTTCGACCGGACGTGGGCGCGTGCCGAGGGCGCATACATCTACGACTCCGAGGGCCGCCGCTACCTGGACATGAACGGCGGCTTCGGCATGTTCAACGTCGGGCGCAACAACCCGCGCGTCCGCAAGGTGCTCGCCGACCTCCTCGAGCTGGACACGCCCGGCTCGGTGCAGCTCGGCGTCAGCCTGCTGCCTGGGCTGCTCGCGCAGGAGCTCATCAGCCGGCTCCCGTCGAGCATCCAGCGCTGCCTGTTCACGAGCTCGGGCACGGAGGCGAACGAGGCGGCGCTCAAGCTCGGCCGGGCGGCCACCGGTCGCGAGCGCGTCGTGTCCACGGTGAAGGGCTTCCACGGCCTTACGCTCGGGTCGCTGTCCGCCAACGGCGGCGCGGAGTGGACGGAGCGGTTCGGCCCGCTCCTGCCCGGCTTCTCGCAGGTCCCCTTCAACGACCTCGGGGCGCTCGAGGCCGAGTTGAGCCGCGAGGACGTCGCGCTCTTCCTCGTCGAGCCCGTCCAGGGAAAAGGCGTCAATCTCCCGGTGGACGGCTACCTGAAGGGTGCCGAGGAGCTGTGCCGCCGGTACGGGACGCTCTTCTGCGTGGACGAGGTGCAGACCGGCTTCGGCCGCACCGGGAAGATGTTCGCGCTCGAGCACTGGGGGCTGGAGCCGGATCTCGTGACGGTGGCGAAGTCACTGTCGGGGGGCTACGTCCCGGTGGGCGCCTGCCTGATGAGCGCCGTGGTGTACGACCGCGTCTTCGACTCGATGGAGCACGCCGTCAGCCACGGCTCCACCTTCGCCCCCAACGACCTGGGCATGGCCGCGGGCCTCGCCACGCTGCGCGAGCTGGACGAGCAGGAACTCGTCGAGCGCTCGGGCCGCCTGGGTGACCTGCTGGTCGACCTCACGGCGCCGCTCGCCGAGCGCTACGACGTCGTGTACGAGGTGCGCGGGCTCGGGCTCATGTGGGCGATCGAGTTCCGCGAGCCGGAGCAGGGCAGCCGCGCGTGGCGGTTGCTGGAGCGCACCCAGCCCGGCATCTTCACCCAGCTCGTCGCCGTGCCGCTCTTCTCCGACCACGCCATCCTGATCCAGGCCGCGGGCCACAACATGAACGTGCTCAAGGGGGTCCCGCCGTTGACGGTCTCCGACGAGGACATCCAGAATTTCGCCTCGGCGCTCGACCAGGTGCTCTCCCGCGCGCGCAAGATCCCAACGGCGATGCTGCGCTTCGGGCTCAAGGCCGCGCGCGCGGGCCGGAAGCGCGTCCCCGCTTGAAGATCGACAAGCTCCTGGTGGCGAATCGCGGCGAGATCGCGCTGCGCGTCTTCCGCGCCTGCCGCGACCTCGGGATCGCGACCGTCGCCACAGTCGCGCCGGACGACCGCGGCTCGCTCCACGCCCGCTCTGCCGACGAGATCGCCGAGGTCGCGAGCTACCTGGACTCGGCGGAGCACGTACGCGCGGCGCAGCAAACCGGGGCGGACGCGATTCATCCGGGCTACGGCTTCCTGGCCGAGAATCCCGACTTCGCCGAGGCGGTCGAGGCCGCCGGGCTGGCGTTCGTGGGGCCGACGCCGCAGGCCCTCAGGGCCGGCGGGGACAAGCTGGAGGCAAAACGTATCGCCGCAGAGGCGGGCGCCCCGGTCGTGCCGGCCGGCTCCCCCGACAAGGTCGGCTTTCCGCTCATCGTCAAGGCGGCGGCGGGCGGAGGCGGTCGCGGCATGCGCGTCGTGCGCGAGCCCGGCGAGCTGGACGAAGCGCTCGAGGCTGCCCGCCGCGAGGCGAAGGCGGCTTTCGGCGACGACCGCGTCTTCTGCGAGCCGTATGTGGAGCGGCCCCGCCACGTCGAGGTTCAGCTGCTCGGAGACGAGCATGGCGCCGTCGTCGCGCTGGGCGAGCGCGAGTGTTCGATCCAGCGCCGGCACCAGAAAGTGCTCGAGGAGGCTCCGTCGCCGGCGGTCGGCCCGGTGCTGCGCGAGCGGATGGGCGACGCGGCGACCGCCTTCGCGCGGGCGATCGGCTACCGCAGCGCCGGGACGGTCGAGTTCATGCTCGTCGGCGACGACTTCCGCTTCCTCGAGCTGAACGGCCGCATCCAGGTCGAGCACCCGGTCACCGAGCTCGTCACCGGAGTCGACCTCGTCAAGGAGCAGATCCGGATCGCCCAGGGAGAGACTCTGGAGGACGCGAAGCCGTACCTGGATGGCCACGCGGTCGAGGCGCGGCTATATGCCGAGGACCCGCATACGTTCTTTCCGCAGAGCGGGCGCATCGAGCGGCTCCGGCTGCCGGAGGGGATCCGGGTGGACGCGGGCGTCGAGGAGGGCGACGAGATCGGCGTCGCCTACGACCCCATGATCGCCAAGCTGATCGCGCACGGGCAGACGCGCGACGAGGCTCTCGACCGCCTTCACGCCGCGCTCGACGAGACCGAGGTCGCGGGACTGACGACCAACCTGCCCTTCCTGCGCTGGCTCGTGCGCCATCCGCTCGTGCGCGCGGGTCGAACGACGACCGCCTTCCTGACCGAGAACCCGCCGCTCACGCAGCCTCCTCCGCGCGCGCCCGATCACCCGTGGCGCGGCGCCTGGCGCCTCAACCTGACGCCGCCCGCTCCGGCGCCGCCGCCGAGCCTCGAGGCCGCCGCCGGCGACCCCCGGCCCGGCCACGAGCAGAGCAGCCTGCTCGCGCCGATGCCCGGGACGGTGATCCGGGTCGAAGTTGCCGAAGGAGACCGCGTCCAGCCGCGTCAGGCCCTGCTCGTGCTGGAGGCGATGAAGATGGAGACGCCGCTCGTCTCCCCCTACGAGGCGACGGTCAAGGCTGTCCACGTGGGTGAGGGAGACCGTGTCGAGGGCGGCGCCCTCCTGGTCGAGCTCGTGGAGTAGCCGCACTCAGACGTTGACTGCATCGCCGGTCGCGAGGCATTCCTCGGTTCCGGTGACGACCTCGCCGGTATTAAGGCCGATGCGGGCCTGCACGCCGAGCTCGGGGAGAGCGCCTCGCATCTCCACGGCGGCGCGAACGGCGCGCAAGTGGCGTCGTCCTCGTGCACCTGTGGGACGCCGAACACGGCCATGACCGCGTCGCCCGATGAACTTCTCCACCGTCCCGCCGTGCGACTCGACAATCGCCCTCATGCGCTCGAGTAGCGGGCGAGCAGGCTGCGGAGCGCTTCGGGATCCGTGGACTCGCCCAGCGAGGTCGAGCCGGTGACGTCGCGGAAGAGGACGGTGACCGTCTTTCGCTGCTCGCGCGGTGCGGTGTCCGCGCCGGGGAGCGCCCCACATTCGGGGCAGAACTTGAACGCCTCTGCGCTCTCGTACCCGCAACTTGCGCAGGTCACCACGCGACCCTACTCCACCGCTAGACCGGTCCGGGCGGTTGCGAGCCGCTGCGCGATCACCGCGTCGGCGGCCTCGACGCTCGGCGCGTGTCCGGTGACGGCGGCGATGAACTCGTCGCGCTCGAGCGCATACAGGTCGGCGCCGGTGCGCGCCGCGATGGTCGCCGTCCGGGGGACGTCCCGCAGCAGGGCGATCTCGCCGAAGTGGTCGCCGGAGCCTATCGTCCGTACGACGGCGCCGTCCACGGAGACCTCCAGCTCGCCCCGGTCGACGAGGTAGAAGCGGTCGCCCGGCTCGCCTTCGCGGACGACCGTCTCGCCCGCCGTCGCATGAACCGCGACGAGCTCGCCGGCAAGGAGCTCGAGCTGCGCCTCGGGAAGCGGGGCGAAGATCGAGGTGCTCCGCAAGAGGTCGAGCTGCCGCTCGGGTAGCGCGAAAGCGGCGTCGATGGCCGCCAGGCGGCGCCAGGACAGGATCCCGAGCACGGGCAGGAAGGACCCGGACACGATCAGAGCTCCGCGGGTCCCGATGCTGCCCACGAGCGCCGGAGCCGCGATCGCGCCGATCCCCATCGCCCCGATGATCAGGCTTTCGACGGCTCCGAAGACGCGGCCCAGGACTTCGTCCGGGACCGCACGCTGCAAGAGCGTCGGCGCGGCGACCTCGACGAGGGTGTCCCCGATGCCCACCAAGGCGATCAGGACGAGCGCCGCGGCCGCGCTGGGGAAGACGCCGATCAGGACGAGAGGAATTCCCCACAGCAGCGTCCCGACGGCAAAGTCGGACGCGAGCCGCTGGCGCGCGACGAGGGCGACCGTGAGCCCGGCTCCGATGAGACCACCCACGCCGAAGGCCGAGTTCAGATAACCGACCCCGGCGTCGCCGAGATCGAGGAGCCGGATCGAGGAGACGACGATCAGGACGCCGAGGGCGCCCGCGACCACGGTCTGGGCGCAGTAGAGGGCGACGAGCAGACGCAGGCCGGCGTCTCCGAGGATGGTCGAGAAGCCGGCGAGAGCTTCCTGCGCGAGCCGCGTTTCCTCTCCCGGCTTCCGGCGGGGTGCCGGCGCCGCCGGGGCGCGGATGCGTGCGACTTGCAGCGCAGACAGAGCGAACGTGCCCGCGGTGACGGCGAACACGACTTCGATGCGGGTGGCGGCGAGCAGGAGGCCGCCAATCGCCGGGCCCGCGAAGATGCCGACCGCCGCGATCGAGCTCATGGTGACGTTGGCCGCGGTGAGCTCCTCGGGCGTGCGGGAGATGCTCGGAAGAAGGGCGGCCTGCGCAGGTCGGAAGGTGGTCGAGAGCACGGTCACCAGGCCGGCGAGGACATAGACGACCGCAGCAGGGAGGTCGAAGACGACCACGAAGACCGCGCCCACGAGGATCGCGGCGCGCGTGATGTCCGCAAAGAGCATTACCCGCTCGCGCCGGAACCTGTCGGCGAGCACGGCGGCGAAGGGCGCGATCACCGCGGCGGGGATGATCCGGATCAGCGCCACGATGCCCACGGCGGTCGCACCGCCGGCGTCGTAGGCGAACACGGCGACGGCGACGACGTACATCCACTTGCCCGTCTCCGAGAGGGCCCAGGCGGTCTCCACCCGGCGCAGGTTTTGGTTGGCAAAGACGGCCCGAAACGCGCTCAGGGACTCGGACAGGCGTTCTTTCAGGTCCGCGGCCACGACGCGGAGAATTGCACTTTCCGCCTCGAGGGGGGAAGATGCGGGTCGTTAGGGCCGTCTAGTGGGGGAATCCCGTAGGCGGCCACCGAAAGGAGGAACAGTGGAGGACGAAGGCAGAGTCCACGAGAGCGCGGAGCCCGAGACCGACGACGAGGTCGAGGGTCACCGCTTCAAGGACGACCCTGAGCGCCAGTCGGCCGACCGCCAGTCGGCCGACCGCCAGTCCGCCGACCGCAATGCCGACGAGCCGGACGTCGAGGCTCACCGGCTTTCGAGCGAGCGCCAGTCGAGCGAGCGGCACTCGAACGACTGAGCTCAGGAGCCGATGCAAGTCCAAACGGGGCGGCGAAAGCCGCCCCGTTTCTATTCTCGACGCTCTCGCAGCACCTGCTCGAGCGCCTCGAGGAGGCGGAGGCCGGCCTCACGCCGCTCGTCCTCGAGCTCGTCGAGCGCGGTGGCGACCCGGGCGACGACGCCGACCTCCCCGCCTCCCGCCTCGAGCACTTCCTTGGCCCGCCTGGCGCGCTGCAGCAGATCGAGCGCGATCGCAGCCTGGTTCCCGAACAGGCCGAGCAGCTCCATCTCGTGAAGCGAGAAGGGCGTCTGCCGGTCGAGTACCTGTAGCACGCCGAGCGCGCGCTCCTCGTGCAGAAGCGGGACGGACATGAGCCCTTTCGGCACGTAGCCCGTCTCCTCGGCGGCCTCGCGGGCGTGACGCGGATCCTTGGCCACGTCCTCGATCACGAGCGGCTGGCGGGTCGTCAGGGTCCAGCCCATGATCCCCGTGCCGGACGGCATGCGGCGGCCGACGAGGGTCTCCGCTCCCTCTCCCGAGACCGCCTCGAACACGAGCTCGTCCGCCCCCTCGTCCAGGAGCGTGATCGAGGAGGCCTTGGCGGCGAAGATGGCCCGCGCGACGTCGACGATCGACTGGAGCAGGGAACGGTAGGACGCGTCCGCGGAGAGAACTCCCGCCGCCACCGCCGCGTGCAGGTCCTCGGTCATTCTGTGCTTCCGACGTTGGTCGCGGTCAGGTACAGGACGCTCTTGAGCTGAAACGGGGTGAGCTCCGGATGCTTGCTCAGGACGAGGGCGCAGATCCCCGTCATGTGCGGCGTCGCGAAGCTGTTCCCGGTCACCCTGATCTGCCCTCCGTCGAGCCAGGCCACGTCGATGCCGACCCCGCGGGCGAAAAACTCGACCGGAGGGTCGGGGTTGTAGTACCAGACCAGCGGATCGTCCTGCTCGTGGCTGCCGACCGAGATCACCGAGGAGAAGCGCCAGGGATAGCTCTCGACCGGCATGTTGTGCGCCGAGGCGACCAGCATCGTCCGCCGGAAGTACGCGCTGTCGACCAACTCGTGCAGGATGCCGGCGAAGCGGCTCTTCGTCGTCGACAGGCTCATGTTGATCAGGTCGAAGCCCTGCTCGACCGCCCATCGCAGGCCGCCGAGGAGCGCGGGCCCGCTCCCGGTGTAACCCGCTCCCAGCACGCGCGCGCTGAAGAGGCTGCAGTCCGGAGCGAGCGAGCGGATGATCCCGGCGCATGCCGTTCCATGGCCGCAGAGATCGCCCTCGTCGTCCTCGTCGACAAGCACTTCCTCATCGTCCACCGAGACGGCAACCGCGCCGTCGATTCCGCCGACCAGCGGGTGATCCGGATCGATTCCGCTGTCGAGGACGCAGACGCGGACGCCTTTCCCCGAGGCAGCGCCGAGCGCCCACTCCCGGGTGGTGTGATCGGGCCAGTCGCCCTCGAGCCGGATCCGGTCGACCGCGTCCGCGGGGAGGCTCCACGCCGGGATCGACTCACGCTCGACGTCCGCCAACGGCGCCTAGAAGAGCTTCTGGAGCTTCATTGCGGCGCCCATGTCGCCGGTGATCTTCAGCTTGCCCGTCATGTAGGCGGTGGTGGGATTCTGCTCGCCGCCGATGAGCTTCTGGAAGGTCTCCTCGGACGCCGAGATGGTGCAGTCGGGCTCGGCCCCGCCGTCCTCGGTCACGGTGACCTTGCCGTCGTCCACGGCGACCGTCCATGAGCCGGCGCCTTCCACGTCGAAGCGGTAGGTGTTGGTCATCCCCGCCGTCTTGGATTCGTCGACGCGCGCTTCCAGGCCTTCGAAGAACTCTCTCACGCTCTGTGCCACTGCTCCTCCTCGCGTTTTTCGCGAGCCTATCTCACGGCCGCGCCGCTCACGGCGTGACGAGCCGGGGCTCGAGCGGACGGCGCTCACGGCTCGGGGGGAGGAGCAGCGTGAGCAGGAAGGCGGCGACGGGCGCGGCAACCATGACGTAGAGGGCGCTGCGCAGGTCGACCGCATCCGCCACCGCCCCGAGGCCGACGGCCGCGATCCCGCCGAGACCGATCGATAGTCCGATCGAGAGCCCCGAGGCCATCCCGACGCGCCGCGGCATGTATTCCTGGCTCATCACCATCGTCACGCCGAAGGTGCCGATCACGCAGACTCCGACCAGCACCAGCGCGATCGCGCCCGGCACGCCGCCGACGAGCACGAAGAGGAGGATCAGCGGCCCTGTCGCAGCCGCGCTCACGAGCATCACCGGCCTTCTCCCGAAGCGGTCGGCAGCCGGGCCGCCGATCAGGGTCCCCACGCCGCCCGCGATCAGCATCAGCGACAAGAGGTGGTTTCCGTAGGCCTTGGAATGGCCAAGCGAGACCTCCCACAGCGGGACGAACGTGACGAGGCCGAACCACGCGACGCTGCGGAGGGCGATCACGCCGAGCAGCACGAGAAGCGCGCCGATCCTGTCCTGTCCGGAGCCAATCGCGCGGGAGCCGGGCGCGGGCGCGAACGAGCCGAGATAGCGCACGGCCGCGAGCAGGACGGCCGCGACGGCGAGGCAGGGCACCATGAGCACGAGTCCGCCGCGGAGGCCCATGGCCAGCACGATGGGCGTTGCCACGATCGGCCCCAGCGCGTAGCCGACGTTCCCGCCGAACGAAAAGAGCGCCATGCCGGTCGCCCGCCGCTCTCCGCTCACGAACGCGGCGAATTTGGATCCCTCCGGATGGAACGCCGCCACCCCGATTCCTGACACCACCACGAGGGCGGCGACGAGCCAGTAGGCGGGGGCGTCAGCCGCGAGAGCGATCCCCACACCGCCCAGCGCGACGCCGGCGGGCAGGAGCCAGATCGCGCCGCGCCGGTCCGACCACAGGCCGAAAAGGGGCTGGATGACCGAGGACGAGACCGTGGAGGCAAGGATCAGCACGGCCGCGAGCACGTACGAGAGCCCGAAGCGGTCGACGAGAAACGGGAGCAGCGCGGGGAGCGAGCCGTTGGCGAAATCCGTTGCCAGATGCCCGCTCGACAGGGCCGCCATAGCTCGTCTGTCTATCTCCGCCGGCACCGAGCGGCAGCGTACCCGGACGCGTCTGGCCGCCTCCGCCGATGTCTCGGAACGCGCGTACACTGGCCCGGCCATGTCCACGCCGAGCGACCGGCCTCCTCTGCGCCCGAGCCGTGACCGGTTAGCGAGACGGCGCAGCCTGCGACGCAGACGCATCGCCGCGGTGCTCGTGATCGGAGCTGCAGCCGCGGTCGTCGTCGCCGCCAGCCTCGCGTTCACGCGCGGAGGGGGAGGCGGCAAGTCGAGCGCCAACACGCAGACGAAGGCGCAGAAGGCCCAGCGCCAGGACGCGAAGGAGAAGGCCGAGAAGAGACGGAAGGAGGCCGCCGCCCGCGTACAGCGGAAGCTCGAGGCCAAGGCGGATCTCGCGGCCGCGCGCTATGCCGAGATCGGCCTGCCGCTCTACTGCGGCGGCACGCGGAAGAACGTCGTCGCGCTCACCTTCGACGACGGGCCCAGCCAGTACACAGAGAGCGACCTCCTTCCGGTCCTCGGGGCGCGGCACGCGCGGGCGACCTTCTTCATCCTCGGGCGCCACATCTCCAACTACCCCAATGCCATCCTCAAGGAGGTCAAGCACGGCGCGCTCGGAGACCACACATGGAATCACTCCTCCCTCCCGGGCCTCAACCGCTTCGCGCTGAAGGCCGAGCTGGGAGACACGCAGCGCGAGCTGCAGCGCGCCATCGGAAAGCCGATCCGCCTCTTCCGCCCGCCCTACGGAGCGCACGATGCGACTGTCGACGAGCAGATCAAGGCTTACGGGATGCTGCAGGTGCTCTGGAGCATCGACAGCCACGACTGGAAGGGCCTCAGCGCGACGGCGATGATCAACAGGGTTCTCGCCAGCGTAAAACCGGGCTCGATCGTGCTGATGCACGACATCCACTCCAACACGATGGAGGCGCTCCCGACCCTCGTGCGAGCCCTGCACCACCGCGGGTTCCGGCTCGTCACGATCCCGGAAATGCTCGTGCTCGCCCCGCCGACGATGCGGCAGCTGTCACTCGGTGCAGCGGGTTGCGAGTAGCGCCTCTCGGCGCAGGGCGCTGTGAGACCGGAGCGGCCGGCAAAACCGGCCCCTCCTCCATTCAAAGGGGAACCCGGGCGGCGACGAGCGTTCTCGATGCCTGGATGGAGACCGGAGCGGCCGGCGAAGCCGACCGCGAGCGACGAGAGCGCTCGGCAGCTCGGGGTCCAATCCCCTAGCAGCGACTAGGCGGCGCGGGTGTGCGGCAAGTAGCGCTCGATCAGCGCGTAGCTGAGCTCCCACTGCCGCTGCGCGATCTCGAGGCGGTTCCGCTCGAGCTCTTCGTGGGTCGCGAGTACGGCGCGCAAGTCCTGGCGCACAGCGACCAAAGCCGAGAGCTCACGCTGGAGGGTCTCGACCTTGCTCGGCTGGGATGTCCGCAGAAGAATCGTATTCATGACCTCTGTTCTGACGGTAGCCAGACCGAAGAGTTTGCGCAGTGAAGACAGGGTAGGAGCCACGTCGGACGTCACTTCGTCCGCTAGGAGCAGGCTCCTGCACGAGAAGCCCCTCGCGTAGATACGATCGCGGCCGTGAAACCGATCGAGGTCACGGTTACAGGCCTGGACGAAGTCGAGGCGGACGTCCTCGGCGTCGCCGTCCCCGAGCCTGCCACGACGCTGCCGGCCGCGGCCGTCGAGCTGGACTCGAAGCTCGACGGCAAGCTTTCCTCTCTCGCGACCGCGGGGGAGATCAAGGCCGAGCTCGACAGCGCGGCGCTGGTGCACGTGGACGGCGCGATCGGCGCCGCGCGGGTCGCGGCCGCCGGGGCAGGCCTGCCCGACCGGCTCGACGGCGACGCGATTCGGACGGCCGCCGCCGCGGTGGCTCGGCAGGCCCGCGGTTTCGGAGGCACGGTCGGCTGGCTGCTCGACGAATCCCTGCCGCTCTCGGCCTCCGAGCAAGCGCGTGCGGCCGTGGAGGGGATTGTTCTCGGCGCCTACGACCCCGGACAGTGGAAGACCAAGGAGCGAAACGGCCGCGAGATCGAACGGATCGCCCTCGTCACGGGAAGCCCCGACGGCCTGGATGACGTGGCCGGCCGCGCGGCGCGGATCTCTGCCTGGACGACGCGCGCGCGCGACCTCTCGAACATGCCCCCGAACGAGCTGACGCCCGAGCGGCTGGCCGAGCTCGCACGCGAGATCGCCGGCGAGGTCGAGCACCTGACGGTCGAGACGCTCGGGCTCGAGCAGACGCGGGAGCTGGGGATGGGCGCGTTCAGCGCCGTGGCGCAGGGGAGCAAGAATCCGGCCCAGATGATCGTGATGCGCTACGACCCGCCCTCACCCAAGGGAGACGTCGTCCTCGGCCTCGTCGGCAAGGCGATCACGTTCGACACCGGCGGGATCTCGATCAAGCCCTCGGAGGGCATGGAGGAGATGAAGCACGATATGTCGGGCGGCGCCGCCGTGGTGGCGTCGATGGGAGCGATCGCGGACCTCGGCCTCCCCGTGCGCGTGCTGGCGGTCGTCGCCGCCACGGAGAACATGCCGGACGGCGGCGCCTACCGGCCGGGCGACATCCTGCGCGCGCGCAACGGGAAGACGATCGAGGTCATCTCCACCGACGCCGAGGGACGGCTCGTGCTCGCGGACGCCCTGACGTACGCGCGCGAGCAGGGCGCCACGCACATTCTCGACCTGGCCACGCTCACCGGGGCGATGGTCGTCGCGCTCGGCGATCTCTACGCCGGCGTGTTCTCGAACGACGACGAGTGGCGCGACCGGATCGTGTCCGCCGGGGCCGCGAGCGGAGACCGCGTGTGGGCGATGCCCCTCGACCCCCGCTACCGGCGGATGATCGACTCGACGTATGCGGACATGCGCAACACCGGCCGGCACCGGATGGCGGGAGCCCAGGCGGGAGCCGAGCTGCTGCAGGAGTTCGCGGGCGAGGGCCCGTGGGCCCATCTCGACATCGCCGGGCCGGCCGCCCTGAGCCACGGCCGCGGCGACTACCTCTCCCAGAAGGGCGGCACGGGCTACGGCGTCAGGTTGATCGTCGAGCTGGCTTCCAGCTTCACCTAGATGGATTTCGACCTCTCGGAGGAGCACGAGCTCGTCCGTCGCACGGTGCGCGACTTCGCGGTCGAGCGGATCGCGCCGGTCGTGCAGGAGCTCGACCGCGAGCACCGCTTCCCGTACGAGATCGTCGCCGAGCTCGGGGAGCTCGGGCTGATGGGGATGCCGATTCCCGAGGAGTACGGCGGCGGCGGGACGGACACGCTCTCGTACTCGATCGCGATCGAGGAGCTGACGCGGATCGACTCGTCGGTGGCGATCACCGTGGCGGCGCACACCTCGCTGGGGACGATGCCGATCTACCTGTTCGGAGCCGAGGAGCAGCGGCGCGAATGGCTCCCGGACCTGGCCTCCGGTAAGAAGCTCGCCGCCTTCGGCCTGACCGAGCCGAACGCGGGCTCGGACGCGGCCGCCACGCGGACGCGCGCGGAGCTTCGAGACGGCTCCTGGGTCGTCAACGGCTCCAAGATCTTCATCACCAACGCAGGCACCGACATCTCGGGCTGCGTCACGATCACGGCCCTCACGGACGACGAGGAGATTTCCAACCTGATCATCCCCAACGGCACGGAGGGGTACGAGATCTCGCCGCCGATGGAGAAGCTCGGCTGGAAGGCATCGGACACGCGCGAGCTGTCCTTCCGCGACTGCGCCGTGCCCGACGGCAATCTCCTCGGCGAGCGTGGGAAGGGCTTCGCGCAGTTCATGGAGATCCTTGACGGCGGCCGGATCTCCGTGGCCGCCATGGGCGTAGGGCTCGCGCAGGGTGCCTACGACCTCGCGTTCGAGTACGCGCGGGAGCGCGAGCAGTTCGGCCGGAAGATCGCCGAGTTCCAGGCCATCCAGTTCCGCCTGGCCGACATGGCGACGGAGATCGAGGCCGGCCGCGGGCTCGTGTACAAGGCGGCCTGGCTGAAGGACCAGGACCGGCTCTTCGGCCAGGCGGCGGCGATGGCCAAGCTCTATACGGGCGAGCTCTCCAACCGGGTCGTCGACTGGGCGCTGCAGATCCACGGCGGCTACGGCTACATGGACGAGTTCCCCATCTCGCGGCTCTACCGCGACCAGAAGATCCTCGAGATCGGCGAAGGGACGAACGAGGTTCAGCGCATGGTCATCGCCAAGCACCTCGGGCTCTGAAACGGTTTAGGCTGCGCCTCCGATAGGGCGAAACAGGCCATCCGCATCCTTACGGCGCTCGCGGCCGAAGTCGCATATATCGCTCTGGTCTCGTACTTCCTCTACGAGACCTGGGTTGCGAGCGCCGGCAACGCGCCGTCGCTGTCCGACGTCCAGACCGGCGCCGCCGCGGCCCTCGCCGTAGCCCTCGGCGGAGGCTACGCGCTCGGGGTCGAGCCTCGGGCTTTCGCCGGCCGGGTCGCGCTCGCGAGCGTCGCCAAGATGGTGCTCGTTGCGGGCGTCTTCGGCTAATTCGTCGCGGGAGCCGCGTGCTGCGTGACCTACGCGCTCAACGAGCACGAGACGCCCGGGATCGTCCAGACGATCGCCACGGGCTTCGGCGGCTATGTGATCGCCTACCTCGCGCTGGCATACAAGGACGCCTTCACGGAGATCTAGCGCGGCGGGCGGATCCTGAAGGGCCGGTCGAACGACGTGTAGCGATGGTGCATGAAATGCGCCGCGGCGGTCATCTCGAGGGAAAGCGGGCGGAGCGTGCGACGGTCGAAGCGGATCGTGAACCAGGCGGGCAGCGACCGGTCGAGCATGGAGACGACGGCGACCCGCTTGGTGAGCCGAAGCAGGCGGGCATTCGACGACCCCCGCCCCCACACCGGCTCGGGCATCTGCAGCCGTTGCGTGCTCGAGCCGCGCCAGCGGCCGCCGGTGCGGTCCCATCGCCGCGTGCCGATGACGATGCCGGCCGTGCCCCCGCGGATCCTGTACGCGAGCCGGTCCGGAGCCTGCAGCCTCCAATCCGTGACGATCGTCCTTCTCGGCCCTGAGGACAGCCGCTCGACGTAGGAAACCGTGTCGAGTGAGCGGAACACGGTGCCCGCGTCGCGCACGAGAGACCGAGCCGTCTGGGACCGCCGCGGGAGCCGGAAGGGCACCGTCCGACCCGACAGCGTCACGTCCACCGTGCGAGCCCGCGGCACCAGCGCCCCGTAGCAGCCGGATCCACACGCCGCGGCCGCGACCGTGCGCCCACCGGCTCGAAAGGACACGTCGAGACCGTTCACGCCGGTGGTGTCGGGGGAGACGACGGTCGCCGTCAATCTCAGTCCGTTCCCGGCCGGCTGGGACGCGAGCCCGACCGCGAGGCGGCCGTTCTGTTTGGCCAGGACCAGGGCGTTGGGAGGAGGAAGCTTCGGCGGGCGCGGCTTCGCCAGGGGCGCAGGCGCCGACACGGCCGCGGAAGCGGTCCGCCCCGGTGGCAGGTCGGTCAGGAAAGCGACCGCGACGATCGCGCCCAGCAGGACGGCGCTCTCCCCCAGGACGCCGAGGCGCAGGCGCGCGAACGGGCCGTCGAGGAGCAGGTAGCGGTTGCGGATCGCCAGGCCGAGGATGACCAGCAGAAGCGCGCTCTTCACCATGATCGCCCGGCCGTAGCCGGTCGTCCAGAGCTGCGAGAAGGCACCGAGCTCGACGACTGCGCGCCAGATGCCCGTGCCGGCGAGCAGAGCGACCGCCGCCAGCGCCAGCGTGGAGAACCTCCACGCGAGTGCGCGTAGCACGCCGGCCCTGCGCGGTTCGGCGAGGGAGGCGGCTGCGCGCGGCACGACAACTGCGAGCGACAGCAGCCCTCCCAGCCAGACCGCGGCGGCGGTCACGTGCGCCACGTCCACCACGATGTCGAGCCGCGAGCGGCCCGGGTCGAGAGCGTGGCCTGACAGCGTCGGCAGCGGAAGCAGCGCGAGCGCCGCGACCAGCGCGACCGGCCGGACGAACCTGAAGCGGAGGGAGAGGAGAGCCGAAGCGGCCCCGATCCCTGCCAGGCATGCGCCGGCCGTGACGACGCGTCCGAAGCGCGTGTCCAGGGCGGCCTCGCTCAACCACAGGAGCAGCAGCGCTCCGATGCCCGCGGCGGCAAAGCAGCCGGCGAGAAGGAGCGCTCCGGCTCTCCCCTCCCCGTCCCGAAGCCTAGACCGGTCTTCGGCGCTCAACTCCTCCTCGGAGACGCCGATCCTCCAGACGACGAGATGGAAGACGGCCATCCCGGCGGCTGCGAGCAGTCCCAGGAAGAAGAGCCAGCGGGAGACGATCGACTCCGCGCCCGGCCCCGTAGAGCCGGCGGAGAGCCCCGGGACGGGCGGCGGGCGGCCCGAGCCGACCGCGAAGGCGACGACGCCTCCGAGCTCGTGTCCGTCGTCCGAGATCGCCCGCCAGCGGACGGTGTAGTCGCCGTCAGGAAGGCGCGGCTTCAGAGGGACGACCAGCGTCTCGCCCTGGACGCGCGCCTTCCCGTCGAGCACCGAGCCGTCGCCGTTGCGTACAGCCTGGATCTCCGGGCTCGGGCGAATCTGGTCGTCGAAGACGAAGCGCACCGCCCTGGGCCCGGTCGCCAGCACAGACCGGTCGGCCGGGACGATGCGCAGGAGCCTTGCATGTGCGCCCGCTGCGGCGGGCAGCGCGGCGGCGGCCGCAAGACCGGTCGCGAGCGTCAAGAAGAGCCGCTTTCTCACCGTTTCACTGTACGGAAGGCAGGAATCGGGCAGATGTCGGTGGTAATGTCGTGCGGCCGTGCTGTTCAGACAGTTCGTTGACGACGATCTCGGCTGCGCGTCCTACCTCGTCGGCGACGAGCAGACCGGCGACGCGGTCGTCGTGGATCCTGCGTACGCGATCGAGCAGTACCTGGACGAGGCGAAACGGCGCGGCGTCCGGATCAGTCGAGTGCTCGAGACGCACACCCATGCCGACCACGTCTCCGGACACGGCCGCTTTGCGCTCGAGCACGAGGCGAAGGTGGCCATCCATCCTGCCGGGGAGCCCGAGTATCCCTTCGATCCCCTGGAGGACGGAGCCGAGATCGAGACCGGCGAGGTGTCCATGCGGGTCATCCACACCCCGGGCCACCGCCCGGAGCACTGCTGCTTCGCGGTCGTCGACCGCTCCCGGGCCGACGAGCCCTGGCTGGTGCTCACCGGCGACTCGCTGCTCGTCGGCGACGCGGCGCGCCCGGACCTCGCGGTCGAAGCCCGCGAAGGCGCCGAGGGCATGTTTCACAGCCTGCACCGCCTGCTCGAGCTGCCGGACGGCGTCGAGGTCTACCCCGGCCATGTCGCGGGATCGCTCTGCGGAGCCGGGATGAGCTCGAAGGCGTCCTCGACCATCGGCTTCGAACGCCGCTTCAACCACGCGCTCGGGCTCGGCGACGTCGCGGAGTTCGTCGCCGAGACGGCGGGCAAGAACGCGCCGCGCCCGCCGAACATGGACCGGATCGTCGCTCTGAACCGCGGGCCGTTCGTGGGCGCACGGCCGGAGCTGCGGGCGCTCGAGTCCCCAGACGGGGCGACTGTGCTCGACGTACGCTCGGCGGAGAGCTTCGCGGCCGGATACCTTCACGGAGCGATCAACGTCCCCGTCTCGAGCTCCCGCTTCGCGACGAAGGCGGCCTTCCTGCGGGAACATCGAGCTGGTGGACGTGCGCGAGAAGGACGAGCGCGACGAGGGCTACATCCCCGAGAGCCTGCACATCCCCTATCGCCGCATCCGGGCCTGCGCCAACGACCTCCGCGGGAACGGCACCGTCGTGACCATCTGCGAGTCCGGCGCGCGCGCGAGCACGGCCGCGAGCATCCTTGCCGCTGAGGGCATCGACGCCCGCCCGGTGCTAGCGGAAGGGGTCTCGGCCTGGCGGAGGCGCGGCGGCCAGGTCGTCGAGTTTCGCCGCTGCGGCTCCTGAATATTGACCCGGGCTCAGCGCGGTGCTATTCATCAACCATGAGCGGGCGGCTCGTGCTGGTTGCGCTCGCTGGGGTCCTCCTCCTGGTCGGCTCGGCCTCGGGCGAACGGGCGGCCTCCCAGGCCTATAAGGCCGCCGCGATCGGAGCGGGCGGCGGCGAGGGTTGCGCCGTGACGACCGCCGGCGCCGCGCTGTGCTGGGGCTCGAACAACTACGGACAGCTGGGCGACGGCACGAGGACGGACCGGTACGCACCGGTCGCGGTGTCCGGCCTCGGAAGCGGCGTCGCCGCAATCTCTTCAGGCGTGCACCATTCCTGCGCGCTGACCGCCTCGGGCGGAGCGGAGTGCTGGGGCTGGAATCTGTACGGCGCTGTGGGGGACGGAACGAACGTGGGCATTCGCAAGACGCCGGTCCAGGTCGCAGGGCTCTCCAGCGGGGTGGCCGCCGTCAGCGCCGGTGGCTCCCCCTGCGCTCTGACCACCGCCGGCGGCCTCAAGTGCTGGGGCCCGAACGACTTCGGAGAGCTGGGCGACGGCACGAAGACGGAGCGCCGAACGCCGGTCGACGTCATCGGGCTCTCCTCCGGCGTGCAGGCGGTCTCAGCTGGGACCAGCCACGCTTGCGCGCTCACCGCTACCGGAGGGGTCAAGTGCTGGGGCCGGAACGCCTATGGCGAGCTGGGCGACGGCACGCACCAGAACCGCTTGATGCCTGTCGATGTCAGCGGCCTCACAAGCGGTGTCAAGGCCGTTGCGGCCGGGGAGGACTACACCTGCGCCGTGACGGTCGCCGGCGGAGCGAAGTGCTGGGGCTGGAACGTGATCGGCCAGCTCGGCGACGGAACGGAAGTGAGCCGAAAGACGCCCGTGGACGTCCAGGGCCTGTCCAGCGGCGTCGTGGCGATCGCGACGGGGCCGCCGACCTGCGCGCTCATGGATACCGGGAGCGTGAAGTGCTGGGGCTGGCGCGACCACAAGGCCCCCTTCACGATGCCGAACCTGAGCGGCGCCCAGGCGGTGGGAGCGGGGTCGGAGTACTTCGCCTGCGCGCTCGTGGGCGGAGGCGGGATCAAGTGCTGGGGGAACAACTTCGACGGGCAGCTCGGCGACGGAACGGGGGAGTCGCACGACACGCCGCAAAGCGTCGTCGGCTTCGGTTCAGCGCCGGTCTGCGTTGTCCCCGACGTGAGAAACAAGCGGCTCGCAGCGGCCAAACGGGCGATCAGGAAGCACCACTGCCGCACCGGCCGAGTTGCCCGCGCGTACTCGCCGAGGGTGAGGAAGGGGCATGTCATCTCGCAGTACCCGGCCCCCGGGGACCGGCTCAACAACGGATACAAGGTCGGCCTGGTCGTCAGCAAGGGAAAGGCGGCGTGCGTCGTCCCGGACGTGTACGGAAAGACGCTCGCGGAGGCGGCCCGCTTGATCAGGAGCCACGGCTGCCGGCTCGGCAAGGTGACGCGCGACTTCTCCCTCTTCACGCCGAAGGGCCATGTGCAATCCCAGTGGCCTCCTCCACGATCGAGCTTCGGCAAGAGCAAGAGGGTCAAGCTCGTGATCAGCAAGGGCGTCCAGAAGCTCGGGCCGCCCAGGGTCAGGGGCCTGTCGGCGGACGGGAACCGGGTCGCGATCCACATGGTGCTGGGAGCCAAGGAGCGTGCCTGCCACGAGCTGTGGATGCGGCGCCGGAACGGCAAGGCGATCGTCGTTCGAGCGGGCTGCACGTCAGATTTCGAGAACAGCCGCGTGGTGACCGACTTCGCCCTCGCCTCCCGTCGCGTCGCCTGGGTGAACTACGACTACGGAAACTTCGCCTACTGCTACCTCGAGACTGCCACCGTCGCGAGGCCGAAGGCGTCCGATACCGGATTCTGTCCCGGGGACGGTGGTCAGTACGTCGGCCATCTCGAGGGTGACGGCGCCCTGCTCGCATTCAACAGCTGGGGCTTCAACGTCGGGGTCTGGCGGCTGGGCGCGGGCGGCAGTGCGCACGAGATCCTGGCGGGCGCAGCAGTGGGGAAGGTGACGTCGGCGGACTCAGGACGGGTCGCACTGAGGGAACGAGCCGGTGCAATCGGCGTCTACACCGCGAAGGGCGAGCTTGTCCGCCGCTTCGAGATCGCAGCCGCGACGGCCAAGCTCAACGGCCCGACGCTCGTCGCCCGTGAGGGAAATGCCCTCCACTCGTACGACATCGCCACCGGAGACCCAGAGCAGACGCGACCGCTGCAGGGCGGGAAGAAGGCGCGCTTCGGCGACGTCGCGAGCGGAATCGCCGTCTACACGGTGAAGGGCACGGTCCGCCTCGTGCGGCTCTCGGACGGCAAGCAGGCCTCCATACGCGCGGCAAGGAAGGGCCACGCCTATGCGGAGATCGAGCCTGCGGGGCTCTTCTACGCCTCCACCCGGCACGTGACGTTCCGCCCGATGAGCGCCGTGCGTCGCCTGTTCCGCTAGGCAGACGCGGCCAAAAGGCCTTCGGCCTCGCGCAGGTAGGCGGCCGCTCCGACCGAGCGATAGAACTCCATCGCCCTCCGCAGGTCCGCCTCCGTCGCGGACCGGAGACGGCAGTAGGACCCTTCGGCGACGTTGCCCGACTCCGTCAGAGCCTCGGCCGCCGCATGGAAGTGGCCGTCCCCGATTGCGAGGGCCGCGATCTTCCACGGTTCGCTCGGATAGCCCTCCATCCAGGCGCGAATCTCGGCTCCGCGGCCGAGATCGTGGAGCGCGAACGCGAGATCGACGATCGAATAGAAGTAGGGCGGGATCGCAAGGGTCTCCGAAGCGAGCTCCGAAGCATCAGACTGATTTCCGTCGGCGATCAGGCTCAGCGCCTTGAGCGCGAGGGCCGGTTGGAGGATCTGCGGGTCGCCGACGGTCCGGGCGAAGGGCAGGCCTTTCGCGATGTCCTCCCGCGCTCCGGCCTCGTCTCCCCGCGCCGCCCTCATCTTCGCGCGTAGCACCCTGCAGATTGCCTCGAGGTAATGGGGAGATCCCGCCTCGGCTCTGGCGATGACCTCGTCTGCAGCCTCGGTCGCTCGGTCCCAGTCGCCGACGTAGTACGCGTCGATTGACTCCTCGCCTCTCGTCCATTGAACCGCGTCCGGGATCCCGACACGCTCGACGTATCGCCGGCGCTCGGCGAAGAGCCGCGTTGCTTCGGGCCAGTTCCCGATCCGTCTGTACGACTCGGTCAGGTTGTTGTACGCCCGCTGGATTGCGCCCGGGGAATTGAGCTCAAGCGCGATCTCCAGGCTCTTCTCCAGGTCGGCGAATCCCCTGGAGTCGCCTTGGGCAACACGGACCGTGCCGACGGTGTTGAGAAGTTCTGCACGCTGGCGGTCGAGACCGAGCTCATCGGCAATTGCGAGCGCTTCCCGCCCGACCTCCAGCGCCGAGCGGTCGTGCGACATCATGGCCGACCGGGCACGCTCGGCGAGCACAGCCGCCTTCGCCGGCGAAGGCGGGGCATCGGCGACGAGCGCGAGCGCTCGGGCCGTGTGCTCGTCGCCCTCGCGGCGCTGGCCCCGGTCGCCCAGCACCCCCGCGAGTACGACCTCGGCTTCGGCAGCGGCGTCCCTGTCGCCGGCGGCGAGCACCGCCTCGATCGCGTGCTCGACGGCGCCGACGTCCACCCGTTCGAAGAATCCTCGCGCGCGCTCGTATCGGAGCACCGCGTACGGGCGTTCAGGATCGTCGTCGGCAAACAGGTCCAGCGCGGCCAAGTAGAAGCGCGCCGCGGCCGTGAACGAGTTGAGCGCAACGCTGCGCTCGCCCGCCTCTGTGAGCGCCGTCCGGGCGGGTTTCTCGATCGCGGCGGTGTCGATCCCGGCGGCGTCCGAGAGCTCGAGCGCCGCGAGGTAGTGATGGGCGAGCAGCTCGGCACGGTCCTCGGTCCGCCCGAGCGACTCGATCCACCCGGCCGCCAGCCGGTGGCGGTCGGCCCGCGCGGCGCGTGGAATCTGCGAGTAGGCGACGTCCTGGACGAGCAGATGCGCGAAGGCGTGCTCGGTCTCGCCGGCCACCGAGCTGCGGCGCTGGCGGTACACGAACTCCTTGCGCTCGAGCGCGTGCAGGAGTTGCTCGGCTTCACGCTGATCGATGCTCGAGACCGCTTCGAGGGCACCGGTCCAGAAGAGCTTGCCGATGACCGAGGCGTCCTGGAGGAGGCCCTTCTCGTCGGGCGGGAGCGCGTCGAGGCGGGCGGCGATGATCCCCTGCACGGTCTCGGGGACTTCACCCGCGTCGCCCCGCTCGGCCAGCATGCGCGCGAACTGCTCGGCGTAGAGCGGATTTCCCCCCGCGCGCGCCAGCAGCTTCGCCTGCGTCTCCGCCGGCAGGACCGGGCGCTCGAGCAGCGCGGAGATGAGCTGGGCGGTTTCCACGTCGTCGAGCGGAGCGAGCGAGACGGCGATGGCGTTCCGTTTCCCCCCTCCCCAGCCCGGCCGCCGGTCGAGCAGCTCGGGCCGCGCGGTTGCGACGACGAGCAGCGGCACACCGGTCGCCCAGTCGACGAGGTGGTCGACGAAATCGAGTAAAGCGTCGTCGGCCCAGTGCAGGTCCTCGAACACGAGCACCGTGGGCCGCTCGTCGGCCAGCGCCTCGACGAAGCGTCTCCAGGCGGCGAAGCTCTCCTCGAGCTCCTCGGCGCGCTCTCCGTGGCCGATCAGCGGCTGGAGCCTCGCCTCGATCCAGGGTACGTCCTCGGCGTCGACCACGGCCGCGACCGCGTCGTGAAGCTTCGCCGCAGCCGTCTCCTCGCTGTCGCTGTGGAGGATCCCCGCCTGCGACTTCACCATCTCGGCAAAGGCCCAGAAGGCGACCCCTTCACCGTACGGCAGCGAGCGCCCGTGCCGCCAGTAGATGAAGTCGGGGTCGCGGTCGACTTCGGCGAACAGCTCGGCGACGAGGCGGCTCTTGCCGATCCCGGGAACGCCGACGAGCGTCACGAGCTGCGGGGACGACTCCCGCTTGACGCGCTCGAGGGCGTCGACGAGCAGATCGCGTTCCCGTTCGCGGCCCACGAGCGGCGTCTGGGGACGTAGCTCGAGGGAGACGACGGCATGGGCCTGAAGCGCCTTCCACACCGGGACTGGCTCGGCCTTTCCCTTGGCTTCGATCGGCTCGGCCGGCTCGAAGTCGATCGTGTGCTCGGCGGCGCGGAAGGTGGTCTCGTCCACGAGGATCTCGTTCACCGGCGCGGCCCCTTGCAGTCTCGAGGCCGTGTTGACCACGTCTCCTGACGCCATTCCCTCGCCTGCTTCCGGACGCGCGCCGAGGGAGACGAGCGCCTCTCCAGTCGTAATGCCGATCCTGACCTCGAGCTCGCCCTCCTCCAGCGCCCAGTCGCGGATGGCGAGCGCGGCCCGGACGGCCCGCTCGGGATCGTCCTCGTGCGCGGTCGGCGCCCCGAAAAGCGCCATCACCGCGTCGCCGATGAACTTCTCCACCGTGCCCCCGTGGCGCTCGAGCTCCGAGCGCAGGCGTTCGTGGTAGGGGCGCAGCACCGCTTCGACGTCTTCGGGGTCGAGCGTCTCCGCGCGCGACGTGAAGCCGACCAGGTCGGTGAAGAGGCAGGTGACCACCTTCCGTTCCTTGCGCCCGTCCATCAGCGCAGCCGCTCCACCGGGTAGCCGCGCTCGACGAGCACCTGCAGGAGCTCGTTGCAGTGGTCCTGATCCTTCATCGTCAGCGTCAGCTCGACCTCGCTCTCGGTCACCGGCACGTCCATCCCCTCGCGGTGATGCTCGATCGAGACAACGTTGCCGCGCTCCTCGGCGACGAGCGAGAGCAGCTTGATCAGCTCCCCGGGGCGGTCGGCGAGCCGCGTGCGGATCACCAGGTGGCGGCCTGAGAGCGTGAGCCCGTGCCGCATGACCGAGATCAGGAGCGTGGGGTCGATGTTGCCTCCCGAGAGCAGCGGGACGACCGTGCCGCTACCGCCGACCTTCCCCGCCAGCAGCGCCGCCACCGAGGCGGCCCCAGCCCCCTCGACGACGAGCTTCATGCGCTCGAGGAGGAAGACGATCGCCTGGCTGATCTCCTCGTCGGTCACGGTCACGATGTCGTCGAGGACGTCACGCAGGATCGACGACGTGAGCTCGCCCGGGTCCTTGACCGCGATCCCTTCGGCGATGGTGAACCCGCCCACCTCGCCGCCGGCAAGCGGCGCGCAGGCCGCGGCTTGGACTCCGACCACGCGCACGTCTGGCTTGCTCGCCTTCAGCGCGAGCGCGATCCCGGACGCGAGCCCGCCTCCGCCCACGGGCACGATCACCGTCTCGAGGCGCGGAACCTGGTCGAGGAGCTCGAGCCCGATCGTCCCCTGCCCCGCGATCACGTGCTCGTCCTCGAACGGGTGGAGGAAGGTGGCGCCCGTGGTCTCCACGTGCTCCATGGCGGCGGCCAGCGCATGCTCGAACGTCTCCCCGCCCATCTCCGTCCGCGCTCCGTAGTTCCTGGTCGCCTGCACCTTCGCCATCGGCGTGTGGTGCGGCATGAAGACGGTTGCGTCCGCGCCCACTTCGCGCGCCGCCCAGGCGACGGCCTGGCCGTGGTTCCCGGCGCTCGCAGCCGCCACGCCGGCGCCGCGCTCCTCCTCGCTCAGCAGCGCGAGCTTGTTGACCGCGCCGCGGATCTTGAACGAGCCGGTGCGCTGCAGGTTCTCCGCCTTCAACTGCACGTCGCGGCCGGTCAGCCGCGAGAAGGTCTCGGAGGGGTAGACCGGGGTGACGCGCGCGATCCCTTCGAGGCGGCGGCGCGCCTCCTCGATGTCCCTGAGGCTAGGAGCCGTCTTGGCCGTCAACCTTGAACACCTTCTGCATGATCTCGCGAACCGCCGTGAGCGGGTCGAGAGTGCGCGCCTGGACCTCGTCGAGCAGGCGCCGGAGCTCGGGGTCGTCCTCGACCTCGCGCTCGAGATGAGACTTCGCCCGGCCGGAGGCGACCGCGAACACCTCCCCGGCCAGGTTCTTCCGCCGCCGCTCCTCGAGCAGCCCCTCCCCTTCGAGGTGGGCGCGATGCTCCTCGATCTTCTCCCACAGCTCGGGAACGTTCTCACCGCGCGCGGCCTCGGTGAGGACGATCGGCGCGCGCCACGCGCGCTCCTTGTCCAGCGACAGGATGGAGCGCACCTCGTTCAGCATCGTCTTCGCGGCGGGATGGTCCATCTTGTTGATCGCGATCACATCCGGGATCTCCATGATCCCCGCCTTCAGCGCCTGCACCGAGTCGCCCGAGCCCGGCATCAGCACGAGCACGACGGTGTCGGCGACCCCGATCACCTCCACCTCGCTCTGGCCCGCGCCGACCGTCTCCACGAACACGAGGTCCTTGCCTGCGGCGTCCAGGACGAGCATGGCCTGAAGGGTCGTTTCGGCCAGGCCGCCCAGGTGGCCGCGCGTGCCCATCGAGCGGATGAAGACGTCCTTGTCCAGGAAGTGATCAGCGAGGCGGATGCGGTCGCCGAGCAGCGCTCCCTTCGAGAAGGGGCTCGACGGGTCCACAGAGATGACGCCGATGGAGCGCTTCTGCCCGCGGACGTGGCGCAGCAGAGAGGCGATCAGCGTCGACTTGCCGACGCCCGGCGGGCCGGTGATGCCGACGACGTACGCGCGGCCGGTGTCCGCGTACACGTCCCGGACGAGCTCGTACGCGAGCGGGTCCGAGTTCTCGACCAGCGTGATAGCGCGGGCGAGCGCGCGTGTGTCCCCGGCGCGGACTCCCGCCGCGAGGGTCTCGCGCGTCCATTCCCGCCGGCGGGCCACGCTCAGACCCGTGCCAGGACTCGACCGAGCGCCTCGCCGAAGAGTGCGTTCTCCTCGGGCGTGCCGACCGTGACGCGGATCCCTCTGTGGGCGCCGAAGCCGCCCAGCGGCCGGATGATCACGCCCTCGCGCAGGAGCTGCTCGAACAGCGGGCGCGAGTCGTCGCCTACCTCCGCATACAGGAAGTTCGCGACCGCGGGCCCGGCGGGCTCGAGCCCGTGCTCGCGGAACGCGGCCTCGAGAGCCTTGCGCCCTTCCGCGTTGACCCGGCGGCGGCGCGCGAGCTCCTCCTCGTTGCCCAGGCTCGCGAGCGCCGCCTCCTGCGACAGGGTGTTCACGTCGAAGGCGCGGCGCACCTTTCCGATCGCGGCCACGAGGCCCGGGTGACTGATCCCGTACCCCACGCGCAGCCCGGCCAGGCCGTAGATCTTCGAGAACGTCCGCAGCACGACGACGTTGCGCCCGGCCTTCGCGTACTCCTCGATCCCGTCCGGGTAGTCCGGGTCGTCCACGTACTCGAAGTACGCCTGGTCGAGGACGGTGAGCACGTGGTCGGGGACGCGCTCGAAGTAGGCGTCCAGCTCAGCCCGCGTGTTCATCGTCCCGGTCGGGTTGTTGGGATTGCAGACGTAGACGATCTTGGTCCGCGGCCCGGTCGCCTCCAGCATCGCTTCCAGGTGGTAGCGGTGCTCGCGCAGCGGCACCTTGCGCGGGACGGCGCCGAGCTTCAGCGCGTTGATGAGGTAGCTGGGGAACGACGGCCAGCAGCAGACGATCTCGTCGCCGACATCGAGGGTCGCCTGCGAGATGCAGTCGATCAGCCCGTCCGCGCCCGCGCCGACCGCGACCTCCTCGAAGGCGACTCCGTGCCGCTCCGCGAGCGCGGTGCGGAGCCGGTAGCTCCCGCCGTCCGGGTAGCGGTTGAGCTCCCGGATCCCGCGCTCGAGCGCCTCGACCGCCTCGGGAAACGGCCCGAACTGCCCCTCGTTCGAGGCCAGCTTGACCACGCGCTCGAGCCCGAGCTCGCGCTGGACCTCTTCGACGGGCTTTCCCGGCTCGTAGGGCGTGACCCGGTCGAGAGCGAGCCGCAGCACGCCCTCCGGGATGCGCGCGGAGGGTGACACGCTCAGTCGGGCTGGCCCTCTCCGCCCTTGCCCTTGCGCTTGCGCTTGAGGACGAGCACGCTGCCCGCGGCGGCGGCTGCGCCGGCTATCAGCGCCGGTGTGCGCCGCTTGTGCTGCTGCGACTTGTGAGGAATGGCGTCCTTGGCCTTCTTCTTGGCGACGCCCTTCCCGACCTTCCAGGTCACCCAGCCGAGGACGGCGTTCCGCTTGTTCACAATGCCCATCTGCCCGTCTCCTTTCGTCGAAAGGAGGCTAACACTCAGGCTTTGGCGGCCGCCTTGCGCCTGGGCGGAAGGTGGATGGCCCGCTCCAGCGCGACCAGCCCGGCCTCCTTGACGGCCTCGGACAAAGTCGGATGGGCGGCCATCCCGTCCGCGACCGTCTCGACGGTCGCCTCGGCGTCGAGGGCCACGACGCCCGCCTCGATCAGGTCGGTGACGTGCGGTCCGACCATGACGATGCCGAGCAGCTCCCCGTAGCGCGTCTCGTGGATGGACTTGACCCAGCCGACCGTCTCGTTCTGCATTACGGCCCGGGCGTTCGCGACCCACGGGAACCTCCCGGTGGCGACGTCGTCGCCGTACTGCTCGCGCGCCTCTGCCTCGGTCAGGCCGACGCCGGCGATCTCGGGATCGGTGTAGATCGGCCGGGGGACGCCGCGGTTGTCGACGACGGCGTCGTGGCCCATGGCGTTCTCCGCCGCCACCTCGCCCTCGCGGAAGGCCGTGTGGGCGAGCTGCCAGTAGCCGGCGCAGTCACCGACGGCGTAGATATGCGGGACGGTCGTGCGGCGGTGCTCGTCGGCGGCGATGCCCTTGCGCTTGTCGAGCTCGACGCCGATCTCCTCCAGCCCCAGCCCCTCGACGGTCGGGCCGCGGCCGACGGAGACCAGCATGAGATCGGCCTCGACCGATTCCCCCTCGCCGAAGTGGACGGTGAGCGCGCCGCCGCCCGCCTCCTCCACCTTCGTGCACTGCTTCTCGAGGTGGAGCGTGATGCCGCGCTTCTTGAACTGCTTCGCCAGCTCGGCGGAAGCGTCGTCGTCCTCCTGCGGGATCAGCTTGGGGAGCATCTCGATGATGGTCACATCGGACCCGAAGTACTGGAAGATGGAGGCGAACTCGCAGCCGATGATCCCGCCGCCCAGCACGACCAGGCGCTTCGGCACTTCGGTCTGGCCGAGCAGGGCCTCGGAGTCGACGCACAGGTCGGAGTCCAGGCCCTCGATCGGCGGCCACAAGGGCAAGGAGCCGGTGGCGACGATCGCGGACTTGAAGCTCACGTCCTCCCCGCCATCGACGGCGATGGTGTTCGCGTCCTTGAACCGGCCGGTGCCCTTGACCCACTCGACGCCGTTTGCCTTGAACAGGCTCGCGACGCCCTGGACCATCTGCTTGACGACGCCGGCCTTCCACTCGTTGGCGGCGGCGAGGTCGAGCTTCGGTTCGCCGACCTTCACGCCGAGCTTCGGAAAGGTCTCCTCGGCCTCCTTCAGGAAGAAGGCGGTCTGGACCCAAGCCTTGGTCGGGATGCAGCCGATGCGCAGACAGGTGCCACCGAGCTCCGGAGCCTGATCGATGCAGACGGTCTTCGCGCCGAGCTGCGCCGCCCGGATCGCGGCCGTGTAGCCGCCGGGCCCGCCGCCGAGAACCGCAATGTCACATTCCATCGCGGCCTCGATCCTAGTTGGTCATGTCCCTCTGACGTCTCAGGAGTCGAGATCGACGCGCATCGTCCACGAGCCGCCCGACTCCCCCACCTTGCGGAAGCCGTGCTTCTCATATAGGCGCAGCGCAGGGTTGTCGGGCTCCACGCTCAGGGAGAGGGCCTTGAAGCCGTCCTCCTTCGCCCGCTTCAGCAACGCCTCCAGCAGCTCCGAGCCGAGGCCATGGCCGCGCTTGCTGGGGACGACGGCGATCGAGAGCTCCGGCGTCTCCTCGTCGATGAAGCCGTAGCCGGGGTCGCTCTCCTTGAAGAGCCGGTACCAGGCCGCGCCGACCGGCCAGTGGTCCTCGAGCGCGATCACCGACGCGTCGCCTTGCCGGCCCCAGCCCGACACATAACGGGCGACAGGCAGGTCCTCCATCTCCGGGTTGTTTTCCCGCCAGTAGTAGGCGTGATGAAGCATGTCACGCAGGAACGGAACGTCCTGCGGGCCCCCGCGCCGAATCATCAGATCATGAGGCCGGGCTCCTCCAAGAGCTCTTTCAGGGTCTGGAGGAATCCGGCTGCGGGCGCTCCATCCACCGCGCGGTGGTCGAAGGTTCCCACCAACGTCATCATGGGCCGAACGGCGATCTCGCCGTCAACCGGCACGGCCTGGTCCTCGATTGCCCCAACGGCCACGATCGCCGCCTGCGGGGGATTCAGGACCGCGGTAAATCGCTCAACCTGAAACATGCCCAGGTTGGAGATGGTGAACGTCCCCTCTTCGATGTCGTCGCGGCGCAGCTTCGCATCGCGCGCGCGCGTGACGAGATCCGAGCGGGCCGCGGCGACCTCAGACAGCAAAAGCCGCTCGACGCCCCGGATGACGGGGACGACAAGCCCTTGAGGCGCCGCCACCGCGATGCCGATGTTGGCGGTCGGAAAGACGAGGATTGCGTCCTCCGCCCAGTGGGCGTTCACTTCGCGATGGCGCATGAGCGCCCCGGCACAGGCCTTGACCAGGACGTCGGTCACGGTCGCTTTGATCTCGCGCTCGCGAAGCCTCTCCACGATTCCCTGAACCCGCGTCATGTCGGCAGAGGCCTGGAGGTGGAACACCGGAACCTCCCACGCCTCCGTCAGCCGCCGCGCGATGGTCTTGCGGATGCTCGTCAGCTCGCGGCGCTCGACGTCTGCGGGAGGCGCTGGAGCAGCAGCGGGCGCGGCCTCGGCCCGCTCGACGTCCTCGGCGACGATCCGGCCCTCTGGGCCGGTTCCCTTGAGGCCCGTCAGGTCGATCCCGCGCTCGCGGGCGATCCGCCGCGCGAGCGGAGAAGCCTTGACGCGGCCGTCCGTGGTGCTCGCCGGCTGCGCCGGCCGCTCGGCACGCTCGCGTACCTTCGGCTTCTCGGGCTCGGCGGCCTTCTCCTCCACCTCGGCCTCTTCCACAGCGACCTCCTCGCCCTTCTCGCCGATGACGGCGATCGTCCGCCCCACCGGCACGTCGCCCTCCTCGACCGCGATCTTGAGCAGGACGCCGGAGAAGTCAGCCTCCACCTCCTGCGTCACCTTGTCCGTGTCGAGCTCGTACAGCGGCTCGCCCTTCTCGACCGGCTCGCCCTCGGACTTCAGCCACTTCACGATCGTCCCGGACTCCATGCCCTGGCCGAGGCGCGGCAGCTTCACCTCATTCGCCACGCCCGACCGTCCTGTAGATCGCCTCGAGCACGTCGGCAGAATCCGGCACGACGTAGTTCTCCATCACGGGCGCGAACGGGATCGGCGCGAACCTGGCGCCGACGCGCTCGACCGGCGCGTCGAGATAGTCGAAGGCCTGGTGCTGGACGACGGCCGCCACCTCCGCGCCGAAGCCCATGCGCGCGACCGCCTCGTGGGCGACGACGCAGCGGTTGGTCTTCTTGACCGAGGAGGCGAGCGCGCCCTCGTCGAGCGGCAGCAGCGTGCGGGGATCGAAGACCTCAACCGACACGCCCTCCTTCTCGGCCTTGCCGGCCGCCGCGAGCGCCTCGTGCACGAGCCGGCCGGTGGCGACCACGGTCACGTCCTCCCCTTCACGGTGGACCCGTGCCTGCCCGAGCGGGATCGGCTCGAGCTCGTCCGGCACCTCCTCCTTGATCCCGTACAGGGTGCGGTGCTCGAAGAAGAGGACAGGGTTGTCGTCGTAGATTGACGACCACAGCAGCCCGCGGACGTCGGTCGGCGTGGACGGGAAGACCACCTTCAGGCCGGGAACGTGGACGAACCAGGCCTCGACCTGCTGCGCGTGCTGTGCGCCGGGAGACCAGCCGGCCCCGCCCTGCGTGCGGATCGTGAGCGGCACGGTCACTTGCCCGCCCGACATCGAGCGGTGCTTCGCCGCCTGGTTGACGATCTGCTCCATCGCCAGCGTCAGGAAGTCCTCGTACATGACCTCGACGACGGGCCGCATGCCCTGCATGGCGGCGCCGATTCCGGCGCCAACGATGGCCGCCTCGGAGATGGGCGCATTCCGCACCCGCTCGGGGCCGAACTCGTCGAGCATCCCCTGGGTCACGCCCATCGAGCCGCCCATCTCGGCGATGTCCTCGCCGAGGATGAAGACGTCGTCGTCGCGCCGCATCGCCTCGGACACTGCGTCCCGAACGGCTTCCCTGTAGGACAGCTCAGCCATTCATCACCTCAGCCAAGTGCTCCAGTGAACAAGGGAAGCACATGTGCACTGGTGCACAAGCATTAGGCGTACACGTTTCTGAGGGCATCTTCCGGGTCGGGATCGGTGCCGTTGCGGGCAAACTCCACGGCGTCGTCGACCGTCTCGCGCACCTCGGCCTCGATCTCGCCCAGCTCGTCGTCCGAGAGCTCGAGCCGCTCGCGGGTGCGGTCGAGAGGGTCGTAGCGCTCGCGCAGTTTCTTCCCCTCGTCCTTTTCGCGGTAGACCTGCGGATCGCCGACGTAGTGGCCGACAAAGCGGTGGGTCTCGCACAGGAAGAAGGTCGGGCCGCCTCCTCCGCGGGAGCGCTCGAGTGCGCGAACCGCCTGTCCGTACACCTCGTCGACGTCCTGGCCGTCCACGCGCACCGACTCCATGCCGTAGGCGACGGCGCGCTGAGTCAGGTCCTCGATTGGGAGCTGCTGCGAGGCGGGCGTCGACTCCGCCCAGCGGTTGTTCTCGCACACGAACAGGACCGGCAGCTCCCACAGCTGCGCCAGGTTCAGCGACTCGTGGAAGGTGCCGATGTTGGTCGCCCCGTCGCCGAAGAACGCGACCGCCGCGCGCGACTCCTCGCGCAGCTTGAACGCGAGGCCCGCGCCAACCATGGCCGGGAGCCCTCCGCCGACCACCGCGTTGGCGCCGAGGTTGCCCCGCTCGACGTCGTAGAGGTGCATCGAGCCCCCGTAGCCGTGCGAGCAGCCCTCGCGCTTGCCGTACAGCTCCGCCATCACCGCGCGCGGCGGCGTTCCCTTGGCGAGCGTGTGCCCGTGGGCGCGGTGCGTCGATCCGAAGACGTCACCGTCCTCCATCGCGCGGCAGACGCCGACCGCAACCGCTTCCTGGCCGATCGCGACGTGCAGGAAACCGGGTAACTCGCCGGCGCGGAAGAGCTCCTCCACCTTCTCCTCGAAGACCCGGATGAGCAGCATGTCGCGGTAGAGCTCGCGCCGGAGCTCGGGCGCCACGGCGTCGCGCTTCTCGACTTTTGCCACGGGCCTGAGTGTACGCTCCGGATCGTGAGCCTCGTCGCAGAGTTCAGCCGGATCGAGGCCTCGCTGCCGGAGGACTGGACGGAGGCGAGGCTGGCGCTCGTCGCAGCGGAGGAAGGGGAGTGCGCCCGCTCAGCAGCGCTTCTCGGCCCCGCCAATCCGGTGCGCCGAGGGAGGCGCGTCCGCGTGTACACGAGCCGGCGCGGCCCGGGCATGCGGCCGGATGCGCTGAGGAGGCTGCTGGCCCGGCTCGACGAGGAGGGAATCGACGCGAAGCTCGAGCTCGAGCCGGTCTCGACCCGCCGGGAAGCACCTCCGGGCCCCAAGGAGAAGCGGGAGGCACTTGCCGGTGCCTGGGAGGCCCGGGTCGCCGGGCTCCCCGGCGACTGGAGCGATCTCTACCTCGACCTCGAGCTGACCTCCACCGACCACCTCGAGCCGGCTGCGCTGCTCCTGGCTCCCGTTAACCCCGCCCGCTACGGCGGCGAGCTCGGGTTCCGTTTCCGTTGCGCGCGCCGCTTCGGCTACGGCGCCTCGCCCGGGATGGTGAAGCGCTGCCTCGAGCGGCTCGACGAGGCGGGCATCCGCGGCGAGATCCGGATCCTGAGAGCTCTGTCCGACACGCAGCCGGTGGGCACGCAGGGGCCGGTCTGGTTGGTCGGCGGCCGCTCCGTATGAGTGAGCCCGTCTCCTGGTTCCTGATCGAGCCCGGCTGGAACGTCATGGCGGACGACGGGAGCGAGGTCGGCAAGGTCCACGAGGTGATCGGGGACACCGGCGACGACATCTTCGACGGGCTCGCCGTGTCCTCCGGCCTGCTGGGACAGCCCCGGTACGTGCCCGCCGAGCGGGTGCAGACGATCACGGAGGGACGCGTCCAGCTCGACCTCGCTCCCGAAGAGACCGAGGGCCTAGAGACCTACCGCGAGCCGCCGCCGAGCGAACGGATCGAGCCGGAATCAGCGTCGGTCTGGCAGCGCTTCACGGGCTGGTTCCGCCGCTAACTCACCTGGCGGCGCTTCATCCCATTCGGTCGAACGTTCGAAGCCTCGGACCGAATAGGACACCGACCAGACGATCAGCGCAATCATGAACGGGATCCCGGTCAGCGTCTGCACGACGACGAACGTCCCGATGCTCCCCGTCAGGAGTACGAGCATGCGCAAGCCGCTCCGCGCGAGGAAGTAGATCCCCCACGCGATCGACTCGATGCCGAAGATGCGCTTGTACGTCTTCGAGGCGCGGATCTCATCCGGGAACGAGTACCACGCGTCCGCGAACGCGCCCATCAGCGGCCGCCCGATCGCGACCGAGACGAGGCACGCGACGCCCCAGATCGCGCTCACGACGACCGGCTGCGCCAGGTAGACGACCGCGCTGTCGGTGGCCAGGCCGACCACGCCCTGGACGACGACGAACCCGGCGGAGATGAGCGCCAGCGAGCCGCGCCGGCCGCGCCGTTGCTCGTACGCCTCCAGTGCCAGCGCGAGCACCGTGGCGAGCACGATGCCGGTCGCAAGGCCGCCCAGCTTCCAGCCGACGTAAAACGCGCCCACGGGGCCGAGCGCCTCGCGGGCGAAGCGCGGGCCACCCGAGCTCAGAATCGAGCGAACGGTCGGTGCCTGTGTCTGAGTCTCTGTCTGTGCCACGGCTGTCACGCCGCCTCCCTCGTCAGGTTCTCGAGCCGTTTCTCCTGCTCCTTGCACCATTCGACGTTGAACTCGGCGTAGGCGATCCCGTACCGAAGGACGAGATCCACGAAGGGCGGGTCCTCGCCCGGGCGCGCGTCGATCTCGCGCAGGATCGCGAGAAACCGCTCGTGCCCCGCCTGCCGTTCTCGAAGTTGCTCCAGCGCCTCCTCGACGGGGAGCGCGTCGGCGAAGAAGAGCTTGAGCAAGCTCTCGTCGCGCAGCTCCGGCATCTGCGGAGGGGACGAGAGCCAGCTCACGAGCTCGGCCCGCCCGGCATCGGTCAGCCGGTACTCCTTCCGTTTGCGCGCCCCCGTCGGAGCGTTCTCGCCCTCGACGAGGCCGGCCCGCTCGAGCCTCCGGAGCTCCGGGTAGATCTGCCCGTAGCTCGCGGCCCAGAAGAACCGGGTCGACTTGTCGACGATGCCCTTGACGTCGTAGCCGGTGCGGGCTCCAAGACCCAGCATCCCGAGAATCACGTGGGCGGTTCCGCTCAAGTCCTCCATGTCGCGGTACGATATATCATCTTGATATATCTGTCAAGCCAGAAGCTGTTCGTTGCAGAAACAAGGAAAACGAGCTGTTTCAGGAGATCGAGCGGCGGAGCTCTCTGGCGACCGCGCGCGCCTCGCGCGGCCCCTTGGCGATGACGAGGCACGTGTCGTCCCCCGCCAGCGTCCCGAGGACTCGGGCGCTCTCGGTTCGGTCGAGCGCGCGCGCCACCGCCGGCCCCGTACCGAGCTCGCAGCGGATGACCACCAGGTTCTGAGCCGCGACCGCGCGGCGACCGAACTGGCCGAGTACCGACACGAGCACCTCCTGCGGATCGCCGCGCCGCCGTCCGGCCTCCGAGAGCACGTACCTCGGCTGGCCGAGCGGATCGCGGGTCTTCTGGATGCCGAGCTCGCGGATGTCGCGCGAGACGGTCGCCTGCGTGACCTTGCACTCCATCCCTGCGAGCGCCGCTTGGAGCTCGTGCTGCGTGCCGATGGGACGGCTCGCGATCAGAGAGGTGATCAGACGCTGGCGCTCCGACTTCGCCATTGGTCGGTCGACGCGCTGCATACGCTGAGCATAAGTATTCGGGGGCGTCGCTGCGCCCGCGCGAATGTCTTTTCTGCAAACGGCGCACGGTAAGCTCCTGAAAATGTTGCGACGCCTGCTCTGGTCCGGCCTCTACGCCGGGTTCGCCTTCGGCGCGGCGGTGATCGCCCGGCGGGCGGCAACGGGCGTTTGGCGGCTGCTGACCGGGGAAGAGCCACCGGAGTCCGCATGACTACCACGACCAAGGCCGACCGGATCGTCGACCGGGGAGCGGATCTCTTGCGCTCTCTGTCGGAGAAGGCGCGCCACAAGGGCGGAGTAGCGATGCGGGTGGCGCCGCTGCTGGCCGAGGACTCGGCCTTCCTGCGCAAGCTCAAACCGAGCCTGATCGCCGCCCGCATCCGCGGGAATGCTCCGACGGACGGCGCCGCACCGACCCAGGTGGTGCCGCGGGCGACTCCGCAGTCCGGGTCTCGCCGGAATACGGAGCGCAAGGCCCCCAACCCATTCGTCGTCGCGGGCGTTGCTCTCGCCACGGGCATCTTCATCGCCAAGCTGATTGACTGGAGGAGCCATGCCCACCCCAGGAACTGAGCGCGAGGAACCCGGCCTCGGCGCCGCTGCCAAGGCGGTCGCCGAGCACGCCAGCTCGCTGGCGCGGCTCGAGATGGAGCTCGCCGCCGCCGAGCTGACGCGCAAGGCAAAGGCTTTCGCCGCCGGGATCGGCCTCGGTCTCGGCGCCGCTCTCTTCCTGCTGTTCACACTGGGTTTCGGCCTCGCGGCGATTGCCGCAGCTCTGGCGCTTGCCGTTTCGACCTGGCTCGCGCTGCTCATCGTGGCCGTGGGGACGCTCCTTACGGCGTTGGTCCTCGCAACTCTTGCCAGGTTCGCCTTCAAGCGCGGCACGCCGCCCGTGCCCGAGCAGGCGATCGACGAGGCGAAGCGCACCGCGGAGGCGATCAAGGCGAATGGGCGCTGACGGGCGAAGCCCAGCCGAGCTCCGGAAGGAGATCGAGTCCGAGCGCGAGCAGCTCGCCGACGCCGTCAACTCCCTCCGCGCGGGCATGGACCCCACGACAACCCTGGGCAAGCACCTGCCGGTGATCGCCGGCGGCGCGCTGGCCGCCGGCTTCGTCCTGGCGGGCGGAATCGGAGCGACGGTGCGGCTGATCTTCCGCAGAGGTCGGGAGGGCACGACCAGGGCTCGACTCGGCCGCTTCTCGCTCGTCGATCGCGACTAGGACCGCGCCGGCTATATCAGGAAGGGGGAGCCCCGAGGGAAAACAGGCGTGCGGAGGGCCAAGCCCTCCTCCACCTGTTTCTCAAAGGGTCGAATGACACGCAGTTCAGCTGCTTTGTACGGCTGGGTGCACCGCGTTCACAAAAAAAGGGCCCGGCATGCCGGGCCCTTTTGCGCCATTGTGAGGCTTAGACCGCTTTGAACTTGCCTTTCATGATCTTGCGGTGCGGGTCGCAGCGATAGCGGTACGTCTTCCCCTTCTTGAACCGCACCTTCCAGGTCTTCCGGCCGACGAACCCGACCCTGGTCTTCTTGTTGATGCCCTTGCCGACGAGGTGGAAGTTGTGGATCGACGCCCGGTCCCGGACCTTGATCTTGTACTTCCCGGCCTTGACCTTCTTGACCCGCTTGCCGGCCTTGTTCTTCAGCGAGATGGTGAAGCCCGGGCCGACCGCGGCTTTGAGGGTTCCCGGCTTGGCGGGAGGAGGCGGAGGCGGCGGTGGCGGATTCCCGACCGTGAAGGAGCCCTTCATCGTGTTGGAGTGCGCGTCGCACTTGAAGGTGTACGTGCCGTCGACGAGGGTCACTCGCGGCCAGGTCGTGTCGCGGACCGCCTCGACTCCCGTCTTCTCGTCCACGCTGCCGGGCCCGCTGAGGTGGAAGTTGTGGATGCTCGACCTGTCGTGGACGACGATGGTGTAGGTACCGGGCTCGAGGTTAGTGACGTTGTTGCCATTCGCATCCTTGAGCGAGATCGAGAACGAGTCTCCGGCACCGACATCGGCCGTCAGAGTCGGGTCGGCGGCCGAGGAGGTGCCCGGAATCAGGAAGAACGCGACGGCGGCGGCCGCGCAGAGCAGTGGAAGGATGAGCAGAAAGCGTCGTGACACGGAAGACCCCTCTTTCGAGCTGGTGGACGGCATTATCGTCTCATACGCGGGTAAGAACGCGGTGGATTTCTACCCGGTGCGGAGCTCGGCCCCGAACAGCTCCTCGAGAGCGCTCGCGATTCGGCCGCGGATGACCGCGGCGTCCTCGTCCGACAGCGTGCGGTCGGCCGATTGGAACGAGACCGCGAAGGCAAGTGATTTCCGGCCCTCTCCGACCTGGGGGCCTCTATAGACGTCGAAGACCCGGATCTCGCGTAGCTCCGGACCGGCGGCAGCCCGGGCGGCTTGCACGACGTCGCCGGCGGCCACGTCTTCCGGGACGATGAACGCAAGATCCTGGCGCACGGCGGGATAGGTGATCACGTCCTCGTAGACCCTGGTCTCGGGGACGGCCGCGAACAGCTGCTCGAGATCGAGCTCGAAGGCGCACCACGTTCCCTCGAGCAGGGTGGGATGCAGCTCGCCGAGCCAGCCGGCTCCGATCCGCGCCGCGCGTCCGGCACGGAGCAGGTCCATCTCGGCGGGCTCGAGGCTCGGCTCCACCCCGAGCGTCGCGCGCAGCGTCTCCACCACGCCCTTGATGCGGAAGAAACCGCCCTCGGCGATCGCCGCCGCATGCCACCGCTCCGTGGGGCCGAGGAGGTACACGTGCGCGATCTCGAACAGCGCGATCCCCTCGTTGCCCACGTCGAGGTTGCGCCGTACCGCTTCGACGAGGCTCGGAGCGAGCCGCGTCCTCAGCTCAGCCATTTCCGAGGACAAGGGCATGGGGAGCGCCGGCGCATCCGGCGCCGAGCCGGCCGGCACGAGGCTGGGTGTGTAGGCCTCGGAGAAGCCCGCCCCCACGAGCACGTCCTCGACGAGCCGGCGCAGGCGCTGCTCCCGCGTGAGGCGCCCGAACATCTCCCTCCGTTCGGGCAGTGTGAACGGGACGCGGTCGAGCACCGCGCGTGCGACTTCCTCGACCAGGTCGACCTCGCGGGTCACGTCGCGCGCGCGCCACGTCGGAACCATCACCGTCCAGTCGTCCGCGACCTCGAACTGGAGCCGCTCCAGGATCGAGCGCTGCTCCTCGGGCGGAACCTCAAGCCCGTTCAGGACGTCGGCCCGCTGGGGACGAAAGCGTATGACGGGGCGCTCGGGAAGGTCGTCGCGCACGTCGGTGTGTCCGGTCCAGCTCCCGCCCGCATGCTCGACGAGCAGCTCTGTGGCGAAGACGGCCGCCTGCTCCGCCAGGTAGGGGTCGAGGCCCTTCTCCCAGCGTGCGGATGCCTCGCTGCGCAGCCCGAGGCGCTCCGAGGTCTTCAGGATTCCGAACGGCTCGAAGTTGGCGGCCTCGAGCAGTAGTTCGCTCGTGCCGTCGTCGACCTCGCTCTCGGCGGACCCCATCACGCCGGCGATCGCGACGGCGTCCTTGGCGTCGGCGATGACGAGGTCCCAGGGATCGAGCTCGCGCAGCGTCCCGTCGAGCGTCCGGATCTGCTCTTTCTTGCGGGCGCGGCGGACGACGATCCTGCCTTCCGCGAGCTTGGCGCGGTCGAAGGCGTGCAGGGGGATGCCGAGCGCGAGCATGACGTAGTTGGTGATGTCGACGACGTTCGAGATGGGGCGCATGCCGGCCGCCGTGAGCCGGGCTTTCATCCACGGCGGCGATACGCCGACGCCCACGTCCCGGAAGGTGCGACCGATGTAGCGGGGACAGCGCTCGGCGTCCTCCACCTTGACGTCGACCGGCTCGTCCGCTGTGCGCTCGGGCTCGCGGCCCGGAGGCGGAGCGAGCTCGAGCTCCCACAGTGCCGCCACCTCACGCGCGACTCCGTACACGGAGAGGAGGTCTGGCCGGTTGGGCGTGGTCTCGAGCTCGATCACGAGGTCCTGCAGAGGCAGGACATCGATCAGCGGCTGCCCGGGCTCTCCCGCCGCCAGCACGAGGATGCCGGTGTGGTCGTCGCCGATCTCGAGCTCGCGCTCGGACAGGATCATTCCGTCGGAGGTCTGCCCTCGAAGCTGTGCACGTTCGAGCTTCTGTCCGCCGGGAAGCACCGCCCCGGGAAGCGCGACCGCGACGGTCGCACCGGCGCCGAAGTTCCACGCGCCGCACACGATCTGGCGCGGCTTTCGCTCTCCGACGTCCACCTGGCACAGCTGCAAGCGGTCGGCGTTCGGATGCTTGCCGGCCTCGACGACGCGGCCGACGCGGTACAGGTCGACGTTGCCGTCGTCGTCCGGGACGCCGCGGCGCTCGACACGCCCGACCTGCGCCGTGGAGACGGTAAGGCGCGGGACGAGCTCCTCGAGCGGCATCCCGAGAGGGACGTAGTCCCTGAGCCAGGAAAGCGGGACGCGCACGGCTAGAACTGCCTCGTGACGCGCAGGTCGCCGCTCCAGAGAGCGCGGATGTCCGTGACTCGGTGACGGAGCTGGGCAATCCGTTCCAGCCCCCAGCCGAAGGCGAAGCCCGAGACCTGCTCGGGGTCGTAGCCGACGAATTCGAGCACGTCGGGATCGACCACTCCGGCGCCTCCCACCTCGATCCAGCCCTCGTACTCGCAGAAGCGGCAGCCTTTCTTGTCGCACACGAAGCAGGAGACGTCGGCCTCGATGGACGGCTCGGTGAAGGGGAAGAAGCTCGTGCGGATCCGTGCCTCGCAGTCCTCGCCGAACAGCCGGCGGAGTAGCAGCTGGATGGTGCCCTTGAGGTCGCCGAGCGTGATCCCGCGGTCGACCGCTAGGCACTCGACCTGGTGGAAGATCGGATAGTGCGTCGGGTCGACGGTGTCGCGCCGGTACACGCGCCCGAGGGTGATCATGTAGATGGGCGGCTCCCGTCCCTCCATCGCCTGGATCTGGACGGGCGAGGTCTCGGTGCGCAGGACGAGCTCGTCGCTCAGGTACAGCGTGTGGAGAGGAGAGCGGGTGACGTGTGTGGCGGGCATGTTCAGTGCGTCGAAGAGGTAGCGCGGGGTGACGATCTCCGGCCCTTCGACCACCTCGTACCCGAGCCCGAGGAAGGTGTCCTCGACCTCGCGGCGGATCTGCGTGATCAGGTGGAGATGGCCGCGCGGGACAGGGTCCCCGGGCAAGGTGACGTCGACAGCCTCGGCGGCCAGGACGTGCTCGAGCTCCTGCCGCTCCAGCTCGGCCCGCCGTTCGTCGACGGCGCGCTCGAGCGTCTCGCGGAGCGCGTTCAGCGCCATGCCGGTCTCGCGGTCCCGGACCTCGCGCAGAGCCTGCTTCAGCTCACTGCGCCGACCCAGGTAGCGGACGCGCGCCGAGTCGAGGTCCTCGGTGGTCGAGGAGCCCGAAATCTCGCTCAGAGCTTGGGATTCCAGCGCTTTCGCGTCCATCGGCCGAATGTATCATCGGCTCCTCGTGCGGAGGCGCGCGCCCGGTGGCCACCAACCTCCTCCCCACTGCGAGCATAGCGACGAAAGGCGCAAGGAGTGAGCCGGAAGTGAGTCAAAAGAGCATTGGGCACGCGAGCCCGTACGACGCCATCGCCCGGCTGTACGACCTCTGGAGCCGGAGCGTCACCGAGGACGTGCCTTTCTACGTCGAGGAGGCGGTGCGGTCGGAAGGCCCCGTAGTCGAGCTCGGAGTTGGAACCGGTCGGATCGCGGTCCCGATCGCGAAGTCCGGCATCCGCGTGATCGGCGTCGATTCTTCCGAGGAGATGCTGGCCGTGTGCCGGGAGGCCGCCGCCGGGGCCGACGTCTCGGAACTCATCGACCTCCGGCTCGGCAACCTCCTCGAACCGCCCGTGCCCGAGCGTGTCCCGCTCGTCCTCTGCCCTTTCCGCTCCTTCCTTCACCTCCAAACCGACGGGGAGCGCCGCAATGCTTTCCGGGCTGCGCACTCGCTCCTCGTCCCATCCGGCCGGTTCGTCTTCGACGTCTTCGCGCCCTCGCAGGAGAGCATCGCCGCCACCGACGGGCGCTGGATCGAGTACGAGCCCGGCGTGTTCGAGCGCGCGGACTGGGACACCGGGACGCGCACGCTTACGCTCTCGGTCCGCGGCGAGACAGGGGAGACGAGCATGCGCCTCGCCTGGCGCGCCCCCCAAGAGTGGAGGAGGCTTCTCGAGGAGAGCGGATTCGAGCTCGAGGCGATGTACGGCTGGTTCGACCGCTCCGCGTACAGGGGCGGCGAGGACACGGTCTGGGTAACCCGCCCGCGAACGCGTTAGAGTCGGCGCGTGACCTGGGTCATCATCCTCATCCTCGTGGGCGTCGCCGTCCTGGCGCTCATCTTCATCGTCGTCCTCTACAACCGTCTCGTCCGGCTCCGGAATCGCACGCAGAACGCCTGGGCGCAGGTCGACGTCCAGCTCCGCCGCCGCTACGACCTGATCCCGAACCTCGTTGAGGCGGTGAAGGGCTATGCGTCGCACGAACAAACGACCTTCGACGAGGTGACCAAGGCGCGGACAGCCGCTCAACAGGCCCAGACGGTCCCTGAGCAGGCTCAGGCCGAGAACGCCCTGACTGCTGCGATCGGGCGGCTCTTCGCCGTCGCGGAGGCATATCCGCAGCTCAGGGCCACTGAGAACTTCCAGCAGCTGCAGGAGCAGCTCACGGACACCGAGCAGAAGATCGCCGTGTCGCGCCAGGTCTACAACGACACCGTGTTGACGTACAACAACACCACACAGACGGTGCCCACGAACGTGATCGCGGGCATGTTCAACTTCACGCCCCGAGACTTCTTCGAGATCGAGGAGCCGGTCCGGGAAGCGCCTCAAGTTCGGTTTTGAGACGCGCTGCCGGGGTCGCGGTTGCGTGCCTCTGCGCGCTCGTGCTCGTCCCTGCGGCGGGTGCGAAGTCCTTCAGCCTGCCCGCCGCGCGCGTGGACGTGCAGGTCGAGCCGAACGGCGCCCTCCAGATCGCCGAGCGGATCACCTTCTACTTCTCCGGCCAGTTCTCGGGCGCCTATCGGGAGATCCCGCTCCGCGAAGGCGAGAGCATCAGCGGCATCAGCGTCTCGGAGCACGGGCAGCGGTACACACCCGGCGCTTCCGCTGAGCTCGGAAGCTACGGGCCCCCGGGCACGTTCGGGGTCGCCCGCACCGACGACGGCGTCCGCATTGTCTGGCACTACAGCGCCTCGTACCAGGCGCGGCGCTTCACGGTCCGCTATCGCCTGTCAGGGCTCGCCGTCGCCTACGACGACGTCGTGGACGTCAACCTCAAGGTCTGGGGCTCGGAATGGGCCGTTGGGCTCGACCGGCTGAGCGCTTCCGAGAAGCTTCCCGCGCCCGCCTCGGGACCTGCCTACCGCGTCTGGGGCGCCCCCGAGTACGTCCGTGGGGTGGTCGCTCGAAGGCCGAAACGGGCGACCCTCCTCGCGGTCGACGTTCCCCCGCACCAGTTCGTCGAGCTGCGCGTCGTCTTCCCGCGCTCGCTCCTCTCCTCGACGAGTGGGGCGCAGGTGAAGCACGGCAACGCGCTGCAGCGGATCGTCGCCGAGGAGCGAGAGTCTGCGGCCTCCTTCGAGAGCGACCGGCGGCACATCGACGACGCCAAGCGCCATATCTGGAGGACGATCCTCATCCTGCTCGCGCTCGCCTTCGGACCGGCCCTGGCGATTCTCGTGGCGGTGTACTTCCTGTACGGGCGCGAGCGTCAGACCTCGTACGACCGCGAGTACGAGCAGGAGCCGCCCACCGACCTTCAGCCTGCGCTGGTTCCACCGCTCCTGGCCCAGCGTGGAGGGGTCGGATCGCTCGAGTTCACCGCCACCCTGTTCGACCTGATCAGGCGCAAGCGCTACAAGGCGACACCGGTCACGACGGAGAAGGAGTCCTGGGGCGGCGTGAAGCACGAGTCCGTGGCCGATCTCCAGCTCGAGCCCGGATCACCCGACGGCCTGGCGCCGTTCGAAGAAGACGTCGCGGATGTGGTCGACGACGTACTGTCGGACGGGCCGGAGCGCCTGTCCAACTTCCGCGATCGCATCGAAGAGCACCGCACGTCGAACAGCGGGCGGTTCACGTCCTTCAAGGAGCACGTTGGCGCCGCGGTCAAGGAGCACAAGTGGTTCGAGAGCGGTGGCTTGAAGGTGCTGATCATCGGCATCGTCCTCTTCGGCGCGGCGGCCGGGCTCCTCCTGCTCATCGGCATCACGCGCTACCGTGCCGTCGCGCCACGGTGGTCGGACATCGTCATGATCGCGCTCGGAGGGTGCTTCGTCGTCGATGCCGTCGTGCTCGTGTTCGGGTTGATCAACTTGCGCATGTGGCGGCGCCGGGCGCCCGAGGCGGAAGCCGAGGCCGAGCGCTGGGAGGCGTTTCGCCGCTACCTCACCGACTTCCCGCGCCTGCAGGAGGCGCCTCCGGCGACGCTCGAGCTGTGGGAGCGCTTTCTTGTGTACGGAATCGCCTTCGGGATCGCCGAACGCGTCCTGCAGGGAGCCCAGCTGCACATGCCCGAAGAGATCCACCAGGCCAGCACCATCTACTGGATCAGTCCGACCGGCGATCTCGGCGGAGGGGCGAGCGCGCTCGGGATCAGCGACCTCAGCGCCGGCTTCGGTTCTGCGCTGGCGCCGCCGTCGAGCGGCTCGAGCGGCGGTGGCGGCGGCTTCTCCGGCGGAGGCGGGGGCGGCGGGGGCGGAGGCGGCGGCGGCGCCTGGTAGGCGCCTACCGAACCAGGGACTACCGAACCAGGGACTGTCCCTGGGACCGGTCCGGAGGGTCGGTGTCCTTTGGAACAGAAGTGCGGAGATTCGTCCCCAGGGCGATGGGTGGGCGACGCTCTATGCAATCCTGGGTGAGCCGAGGAGGCTGGCTCGTCCGGCGCAGGCCGACCTTCCAGGTCGGTTGACTCTGCCGCCTACACGCCCCAGTCGGGGTTCGGATCGAACCGTCTCGGCGACGTCGTCCACACGTCCCTGAGCTCGGAGCAGCGCCCGTCGGGCGCGAAGCGCATGACGATGCAGCCGGCGAGGGTCAGATCAAAGGCGTCCTCGCGCATGGCCGTCCAGTATTCGACCGCGGCTCGGTCGCCCTCCACGACGGGACGCCCGAAGTGCGGGTCGACTGCTTCCTCCTCGGAGAAGCACCGCCGCGTGTACTCGTGTACGTCCTCGGGCTCTCGGAAGGGATGCGACCGAAAGCGGCAATCCTCGGTGAAGAGCTGGACGGTGGCGTCGGCGTCACCCGTGCGCCAGGCTTCGGCGTACCGCTCGACCCAGCGCTCGACGTCCGCCCGCTCCGTCAGAGCAGCTCGATCCCGTCGCCGACCGAGACCTCGCCGGTCCGGACGACACGGGCGAGCATCCCGCGCCTGCCCTCCAGCTCGGCCTGCAGGCCGGGACGGATCTCCTCCATACGGGTGCAGGGATCGCACACCATCGTGATTTCGAACTCCGCGTCGCCGGCCCGCAGCCGCTGCCCGACCGGCCAGCTGTGCACGTCGACGCCCTCCACGGTGAAATTCTCGCGGATGCGGCCCGGCTCGACGCCGACGGCGCGAAGATGGTCGGACGAGGCGAAGAGCACCTGCCGCTTCGTCCCGGCACGCGCGTGCGCGCAACCCTCCAGCCCGTGCCCCTCGAGGGCACGGGCCCGTTCGTGTCCCGTCATCCGGCCGCTGTTCTTCGCGGGCGAAGTCCAGATGCGGGAGATCTTCGCCACCGGGCCAGTCTAGTCCCGGCGGCTGAGCTCGTAGAGCGCGATCGCCCCGGCCGTCGCGACGTTGAGGGACTGGGCGCCGCCTGCGACCGGGATGGTCACAGCCTCGACGGATGAGGCGACGAGATCTTCCGGCAACCCTTCGCGCTCGGAGCCGAGCACGAATGTGACCGGCGTGGTCAGCTCGACCTCGGCAAGCGGCCTCCCTCCGCGGGTGACGAGCGCGACCCGCCCGCCCGGAGCCTCGTCGAAGCGGCCGATTGGGACGCGAAAGACGGCTCCCATCGACGCCCGCAGCGCCTTCGGGCCGGTCGGATCGGCGCAGCCGCTCGAGAGAAAGACACTCGCCTCGAACTCATCAGCCGTCCGGATGAGCGTGCCCACGTTCCCCGGGTCCGAGACGCGCCACAGCGCGAGGCCCGCGTGCGGAGGCGACGAGGAGTCGAGGCGCGGGAGGTCGGCGTGGCGGAACACCGCGAGCACACGCGGTGCGTGGGCAAGCGTCGAGACCTCGGCGAGCAGCTCCACCTCCACGTCTTCATGCGCGACGAGCACGTCCACGGGCTCGATGCCGGCCGCGCGGCCCGCCTCCACCAGATCCTCCCCCTCGCACGCGAACAGGCCGAGCCGCCGGCGCTGCGTACGGCTCTGGAGCCGCCGGATCAACTTCAGGCGCGGATTCGAAGCGGAGGTGATCACAGCGTGTAGTCGAGCCAGGCGCCGTGGAAGTCCGCGTGTCCCACGAACTCGCGTTCCCGGCCGGGACGGAAGACACGCATCCCCCAGGCCTGCTCGACTTCGCGCGGGCTCCCGGCCGAGACGAAGACGAGATCCCGACCGGGGCGCTCGAGCGTGGCGCGGACACGTGCACGCTCGTCGTACGAGAGGTAGCCGAGGACCGCGGTCTGGAAGACGAGCGTCAGCCCATCGCGCGGGAGGCCGGCGAGCACCTCGGGGAGCACGTCTGGCAGGTCGCCCTGCACAACCTGCGGCGGATCCGCGCAGAGCACGTCGACCGCCGCGTCCAACCGTGCGAGCCGGTCCTCCTGGCCCGCCCAGACGAACGCCTTCAGGTAGTCGACGCCTTCCGGCGTCGTGACGTCCACCGGCGCTCGGTCGATCCCCACCCGTGAGCGAATGGGCGGGGCGAAGGAGAGAAGGTCGTCCGGCACCGGGCCCCGCTCCGTTCCGCGAAGCGTGATGGGCGAGTCGCCCGGTCCCCACGAGCCTGCCTCGTACTCGTATCGGTAGCGGTCCCAGACGAGGTTCAGGCCGGCGCTCGAGCCCAGCTCGACGACGTCGACCGTCTCGGCTCCACGCGTCGCGTGCAGAAAGAGCGGCAGAAGCACCCAGCAGCGCTGGACCTCGTTCGTCTGCACGTCGAAGCGCGCGAGCCACTCCCGGAGGAATGGCTCGTGCTCTCCGAGGGAATCGTCCCACGTGGCTTCGCCCCGCAGGACGAGATAGTGCAGGCCCGCGAGCAGCGCGAGGATCTTCGGCTGCCCAGGGGCCTCGTCGATCAGCCTCGTCGCAACCGGATCCGTCGCGAACCGGCGGGCGAGATCGGCGTAGAGCGGAGAACGCCCGTCGAAGTGGGTCGCCTGCTCGAGGAAGGCGTCTCTCGCGTTCATCCTCGGCTCCTGGGGCGCCGCTGGCGGTGCGAGGCCGGAGGGCACAGTATTTGACCATACGGGCCCGGAGAGCATCGCGCCGTCCAGCGGCGCCAGGCGGCGCAGCGGGCGGGCTGCGCCCGTCCGCGTGTCGGTGGCCAGGGGCCGAGGATCAGGAGGCGAGGGCGGCTTTGGCCTGCTCGGCCACCTGCTTGAAGGCGGCGGGATCGCTCACGGCCAGATCGGCCAGCACCTTGCGGTCGAGCTCGATGTTCGCCTTGCGGCAACCGGCGATGAACTGGTTGTACGAGAGCCCTTCCTTGCGCGCCGCGGCGTTGATGCGGAGGATCCAGAGCCGCCGGAACGAGCGCTTGCGCGCCCTGCGGTCGCGGTAGGCGTAGGCGAGCGAGTGCTCGACCTGCTCTTTCGCGTTCTTGTAGCTCGAGTGCTTGAGGCCCCAGTAGCCGCGGGCCTCGCTCAGCACCTTCCGGCGCTTCTTGCGTGCGTGAACGGATCGCTTGACGCGCGGCACCGCTTACCTCCCGAGCAGCTTCCTGACGCTCTTGGCATCGGACGGATGGACGGGGGGATTGCGGCGGAAGCTGCGCTTACGCTTCGGCGACTTCTTCTCGAGCATGTGACTCTTCATCGCTCGCCGCCGGAGCAGCTTGCCGGTCCCGGTCACCTTGAACCGCTTCTTCGCCGCGCTGTGTGTCTTTTGCTTTGGCATCGCTTCTGGAAACTCCTGCGTTGGTCGTCGGCCCGAGCACCATCACCATGTTCCGTCCGTCCTGCAGCGGCGGAGACTCGATCTGGCCCAGGTCTGAGACCTCCTCCGCGAGCCGCATCAGCAGGTCGCGCCCCCGCTCGGGGTGGGCCTGCTCGCGTCCGCGGAACATGATCGTGACCTTGACCTTCGCCCGCTGCTTCAGGAAGCGGATGACATGGCCCTTCTTGGTCTCGTAGTCGTGAATTCCGATCTTCGGCCTGAGCTTGATCTCCTTGACGTGGATCTGGGACTGGTGCTTCCGGGCGAGCTTCGCCTTCTGCTCCTGCTCGTAGCGGTACTTGCCGTAATCCATGATCCGCGCGACCGGCGGATCAGCCTGGGAGGCGACTTCGACGAGATCGAGGTCCTTGTCGTGGGCGTAGTCGAGGGCTTCCTTCGTGTCCTTGATCCCGACCTGGCTTCCGTCCGAGTCGATCAGCCGCACGCGCGGGACGCGGATGGCCTCGTTAACTCGAGTCTGCGGGGCCGGGCGAACGGGTTCAGCCTGGCGCCTCGCCCTCAAAGGGCTTTCATCTAGCTTCTGCTTCCTCCTTTACGAACGACAAGACCGCTGTGAGCAGCGGCCCCGATCCTCGTCCTTCGACTCGGTTGAACCTCCGCGGAGCCTGCGCTCGGGAGGTGAGGAACGGGTCCGCTCCTTCTTGATCAGGGTTCCAGCTTAGCAACAAGCCGGCTGACCAATTCGTCAAGACTTCGCGTCGACTGCTCCCCGCCGCGCTCCCGCACCGCCAGCGAGTCCTCCGACTCGCGGTCGCCGTAGACGACGACGTAGGGGATCTTCTCCAGCTCCGCGTCCCGGATGCGCTTGCCGACCGTCTCGTCGCGCTCGTCGCGCTCGGCCCGAATGCCCGCCTCCTTGAGCTTCTCCACAATCGCGCCCGCCGGCTCGCGGTGCTCGTCCTGCACAGGCAGCACCCGCACCTGGACCGGCGCGAGCCAGAAGGGGAAGGCGCCTGCGTAATGCTCGATCAGGATGCCGATGAAGCGCTCGAACGACCCGTACAGCGCACGATGCACGACGTAGAGGTCATGCTCGGCGTTGTCGGGCCCGACGTACTTGTTCCCGAAGCGCGACGGCATCTGGGAGTCGAGCTGGATCGTCCCCATCTGCCACTTGCGGCCGAGCGCGTCCTCCATGTGCAGATCGATCTTGGGCCCGTAGAAGGCGCCCTCGCCCGGCGCGATCGTGTACGGAATCTCGTTCAGCTCGAGCGCCTTCTCCAGCGCTGCCTCGTTGCGATCCCACTGCTCGTCCGTGCCGATCTTGTTGTCCGGCCGCGTCGAGAGCTCCGCGCTCGCCTTCAGCTCGAACAGCTCGTACGTGTAGCGGGCGAACTCGACGCAGCCCGCGATCTCGTCCTGGATCTGCTCTTCCGTGCAGAAGATGTGCGCGTCGTCCTGGGTGACGATCCGCACGCGTAGGAGACCGTGCAGCGTTCCGCTGAGCTCGTCGCGATGCAGCGGCGCGGCCTCGGCGAGCCTGAGCGGCAGCTCCTTGTAGCTCCGCGGCCGGCTGCCGAAGAGCAGCATCGCTCCGGGGCAGTTCATCGCCTTCATCGCCCACGGACGGCCTTCCACCTCCAGCTTGAACATGAGGTCCTCGTACTTCGGGAAATGCCCGGACGTCCACCAGACCTCCGAGTCGTAGATCACGGGCGTGCGGATCTCCTCGTAGCCACGGCGCTTGTTCTCGCGCATGCGGATCCGCTCGAGCTCGTTCCAGATCACCATGCCCTTCGGGTGCCAGATCGGAGAAGCGGGCGAGTACTCCGAGAAGTGGAAGAGGTCGAGCTGCGGCCCGAGCTTGCGGTGGTCGCGCTTCTTCGCCTCCTCTAGGCGCTCCAGGTGGAGGTCGAGGTCCTTCTGCGAGTAGAAGGCCGTGCCGTAGATCCGGGTCAGCTGCGGGTTCTTCTCGTCGCCGCGCCAGTACGCGCCGGCGAGGCCGGTGAGCTTGAGCGCCTTGATCGGCTTCGAGTCCTGGAGGTGCGGACCGCGGCAGAGATCGGTGAAGTCCCCCTGGGTGTAGAGCGAGATCGGCTCCTCCGCTTCCTCGACCAGCTCCACCTTGTACGGCTCTCCCTGCTCCTCGAAGTGGCGCCGCGCCTCCTCCCGCGAGATCTCGCGCCGCTCCCAGGAGCGGCCTTCGCCGAGCTCGCGTCGGATCTCGTCCTCGATCCGTGCCAGGTCTTCTTCCGTGATCGGCTCCGGAAAGTCGAAGTCGTAGTAGAAGCCGTTTTCGATCGGCGGCCCGATGGCGACCTTCACCCCGGGGTGGAGACGGCGCACCGCCTCCGCGAGGAGGTGGGCGCTGGAGTGACGCAGGACGGCCAGCGCGTCGGGATCCTCCTTGTCCCTCGTTGTCAGGATCTGGATGCGCTCCCCGTCCTCGAGCGAGAGGCGCAGGTCCTTGACGGCGCCGTTCGAGCGCACGAGCACCGCTTCCCTGGCGAGTCTCGGGCCGATCGCGGCGGCCGCGTCAAGGCCGGTGGCGCCTTCCGGAAGCTCCAGCTCCGAGTTATCGGGGAGAATCACCTTCATGGCAGGCAAGGATAATCAGGAGGGCTGGGAAGACCGGCCGCCCCGCGAGGACGACCGCAACGAGCTGATCGAGGGTGAGTCTCCGGCGCCGGATCCGGAAGAGATCGATCCGGAGCGCGACGACGAGGACCCCGGAGCCGACTAAAACCTCCCACAAAAACACGCCGGGCTGGACTTTTCCTACCAAAAGCTGTACGGTCGCACGGACAGGGGTCGGCCACGGGCTTGCAGGCCGCCATGGGCATACACGGGAGGAGACACATGCGCCGCATCCTTTATCAGCTCGGAGCGCTTGCGGCAGTAACGGCTGCGTTCGGCAGCCTGGCCGGCTCGGCGAGCGCAACGGAGGCGTACCCGACGACGAACGACCAGTCCACCACGATCTCGACTGGTCGGTGGTTCTATTACGGAGTCACTCCGTCGCAGGTCTCGAGCTATCTCAGCGCGAACGGAGCGCGCCTTACTCAGATCCGAGTAGTGAACCCATCGACGCCCACCTTCGCGGTCACGATGGTCAGGAACACTGGCGCATACGCCAGCGGATGGTACTGGTGGTACGGAGTGACCCCGTCACAGCTTGCCTCATACCTCTCGAGCACGCCCTCGCGGCTCATCAGCCTCGAGCCGTACCAGACCGGGGGCGGCCTTCGCTTCGCGGCGGTCTCGGTGCCGAACTCGGGGAGCGCAGCTCGTGCCTGGTGGTGGTACTACGGGGTATCGGCGTCGCAGATCAACTCGTACGCGACCGCCAACAACGCGCGGCCCGTGTCCATCCGCCCCTACATGAGCGGCGGCACCCGCGTCTTCGCCGTGGTGATGATCCGAAACGCCGGCCAGGACTTCAAGGGCTGGCAGTGGTGGGCAGCGGCCTCGATCTCGACCATCAGCAGCGGCCTGAGCGCGAACACTGAGCGCGTGATCAGCTTCGCGAAGGACCCCGCCGGGGGGTTCGACGCGATCGCCGTCAAGAGCGAGGGCGAAGCTTGGTACTGGTACTACGGCCTCACCGGTTCGGCGGTCGTGTCCAACCTCGTCTCCCACGGCACCAGGCTGATCGACGTCTCGCCCTACATCTCGTCGGGGTCGTTGAGGTTCACGTCGGTCGAGCTCGACGACAGCAACCCGCCCCAGTCGCCCATCAACGCCGAGAGCACCCGGGTCCGGAACTACGCCCAGACGCACGGCTGGAGCAGAGGCTGGCACGGCGGCTACTTCCTCAACGCCGCTTCGAGCACCCCGAGCATGGCCTACAACTCGAACTTCCGGTTCGAGCCGGCGAGCGCGATCAAGGTCCTCTACCTCCTGTACACGCTCCAGCACGTAACCCAGGCGCATCTGAGCGATCCCATCACCTACTACTACCCGTCCGCGGTCACGAATCCCGGCGCCTGCCCCAACCCGGCGTGGGAAGGCCCGGGCTACGCGCACACGACCACGATCCAGGACGCGCTCAACAAGATGATGCGCAACTCCGACAACATCATGACCAGAGCGTTCGCGAAAAAGTGGGGCCTCGCCAATGTGCAAGCGATGGCGTCCGGCCTGGGCATGTCGAGCACCCACCTGCGCCAGGCCTACATCGGCTGCGGCTTCCGCGGGGGAGTGCGCAACGAGCTCACGCTGCGGGACGTCGATCTGCTGTACAGGCAGGTGCAGAACAGCGTCGCACTCTCGGGCGCGAACCGCGGAACGTTCTTCAGCACGCTGCTCGGCGGCTCGCCCTCGAACGACTCGTGGGGAATCGTGGTCGACCAGGAGGCGGCGGCGCTTGGAAAGTCCTCCATCGCAAGCCAGTTCAAGGCTGCGATGGACGTGCGTTACAAGGGCGGCTCGTACGGGTTCTGCATGACCAAGTCCAGCACATGCAACCCGTACAAGACCGACCTGACGCTGGCCGGACGCGTGGTGATCCCCTTCAAGTTCTCGGGACGTATCGCGGCGCGCGCCTACGTGTTCGGCGACTACGTCAACGACCTCGTGATCCCGTGCGCAATCGGCAGTGGCTGCTCCGCCGAAACGATGGCCGGGAACACGCTCTGGAACACCGCGGCCGAGGAGGCCCGAGCGGCCATCCACGCTGCGCTCATGACCTGGTAACTCGTCGCGCAGGCGCCCGCCGGGCCGAGTGCGGCGCGCGGCCCGGCGGGCGCAGCAAGCCGAGCCCGAGACCACGCGGTCCCGGCTAGCGCCATTCCATGAGCATCCACGGCGCGGAATGCTCGTCGTCGGGTGGGCGCTCCTCGACCGGCTCGAATCCCGCATCGCGCCACGCGGAGATCGCCCGCTCGTTCCAGAGGTATGGATCAACCGTCAGGGGTGTCCGGCCCGCGGCCGCCAGATGCTGCGCCAGCGCCCGGGCCGCATCGGGCCCGTAGCCGCGGCCGCGGGCGGCCGGTACGAGGAACATGTCCAGTCCACCGGACTCGGCCTTGCCTCGCCACGCCTGGAGGTAGCCGACCGGGCGGCCCCCGGCCTCGACGACGTACGCGTCCACGTCGGGCCGGGCGAGCCGGTCGCGCATCTCCTCGGGCGTGTAGCTCTTCCCGTCCCAGTAGCGCGCGACCTCCGGGTCGCGGTGCCACGCGACGAGCAGCTCGTTGTCGGCCGCCGTCACCGGCCGGAGCTCGGTCAGCCGGCCCCGGAGGCGCTCAGTCAAGCGCCGCGTACCTTCACAATCAACCTACGCAATCAGCGGGCCGCCGCATCTCGGAGCTCCGGCGGAGCCTTAAGCCAGTACGACTCCCGTAGCCACTCCAGTGCCGCGTCCAGTGACTCCTCGTCGCTGACCTCGGCGGTCACCCACCCGTAGCGGCCCACGTAGCGCGCCCTGCTCACGAAGGGGAGCAGGTGGGCGATCTCGCGCTCCTCCGCGGTCAGCTTCACGGTCAGCATGACGTGGCCGTTCTCCTCCCACATGGAGGCGAACATGCGGTTGTCGCCCACCTTGAACACCGGATGTCCCCAGGGCTCGTCCTCGTAGGTCTCGGGGAGCGAGAGGGCTAGCGCTCTGATCGTTTCGGAGGCGTCGCGCGCGGCAATCGCCATGCCGGCAACGATAACGAGGAGGAGCCGACGGGGACGTCGATTACCGACGTCATGACCAAGACCTCGCGGCTTCGCCGGGCGAGGAGTCGCCGACCAGGGACGTCACGCCGCGACGGTGAAGACGGGCGTCCCTACGTGGACGCGGGTGAAGACCCACTCCGCGTCCGGGATCGCCATGCGGATGCAGCCGTGCGATTGTGAGTAGCCGAGCGAAGCCGGGTCCGGAGTCCCGTGGATGCCCACGCCGGGTGCGGAGAGACCCATCCAGCGCGTGCCGAGCGGATTGCCCGGCCCCGGCGGAATCGGCTTGGCTCCCTGGGCCCACGGGGCGTCCGGAGGCGGAATCCACCACGGGTCCCGCTGCATGTCCACGATCGTCCACTGGCCGCTCGGGGTCGGATAGGCCGACTGGCCGGTGGCAACCGTGAAGGTGTTGGCCAGAGACGTCCCTTCGTAGAAGCTGAGGCGGTGGGACACCGTCTGGACCACGAGCACCGGGCCGAAGTTGGCAGGGGTGATGGTCGGCTGGACGTGGCGAACGGCAAGCGGAATCGTCGCGCGGCGGCCCGGTGTGAGCGCGGCGATGATCCGGGTCCTCATCAGGTTCTTGTTCACCCGCAGCCCCGGCCGGCCGTTCGAGATCACAGGCTGAAGGTTGGACAGCCCGATGAGCTGAGCGTCCTCGGCCGGTCGCGACAAGCGGGAGTTCAGCTGCTTCAGGTACCGGTCGAGCCGCTTCGCGTTCACGTGAATGTGGAGCGGCACCCAGCGACCGCGTCTGGACTGGAGGGCCACCCGCACGGCCTGGCCGATCGCGGCCGTGGCGCCGACCCTGGAGGGCGCAATGGTCCAGTGCTTCTTTCCCCAAACGAAGCTCAGCGACGCTCCGAACGCGGCCCGCAGCTTGGCCCGCGCTCGCTCCGCGTTGATCCCACCCACGTTGACCCCGCCGACCTTCACGTGCCTGGGGATCGGCGGCAGCTTGCGCCCGGCGCCGGGTGCAGCCGCAGCCACCGCGACGAGCGCGATGGGAACCAGGACGACCAGACGCTTCATAAGGGTGATATTAGGCCGGAAAGCGGCTGCTTGCGCGGGTTTCCACAGGGACGCACAAGTCCGCCGTTTCCCATGTGCCTCGTCTGGCGCCCATCCTGTGGATTCTGTGGAAAAGTGGGTGACTGCCGGCCGGGAGCCCCAGGGTCACCGACGCGTGAGTCTATGTGCCCCCGCGTCGGGATGCCACCCTCCGAGCCTTGCCACGCTCGCAACGTGCGCGAAAAACATGCAGCGACCCAACGTGGCGACGCCATCTCAACGGGAACCTTAGGAAGGGGGAGCTCGAGGGGGAAACCGCGTTTCCCATTCGAAAGAGCAGCGGCGCGGCTTTGCCGGGCCGCTGCGGTCACTGGCGTTCGAGGAACACCGCCATGGTGGCGGTGAACCCGTGGAGGAACGTCTTGTCCCCGACCGGGCCGATCTCACCGGCGCAGAAGAAGCCGGCGACGCCGGACCCGCCGACCGCCCGTGACACGAGGCGCGCGTCGTGGTCCGGTTCGGCGAACATCCGCCTTCCCCGGCCGTTGCAGGTGAAGAGGAGCGCGCCGACGGTCGGCCGCTTCCCCAGATCCTCCAGGCTCGCCTTGAGATCCTCGTCCGCGGAGCCAGCGTCGCGGACGTGGAAGCGAAGCGTCTGCCCCACGCGGACCTGGTCGCCGAGAGCAAGAGCGCCGGTCGCTTCGTCCGCACCGAGGACTCCGCGCATGAGGTAGTCGCCGCGACGGTACTCGGAGCGATTCTCGTCGATGACGACTCCCGCCAGGAGCCCGTTCGCAGCCAGCTCCTGCTGCGCGCGCGGAAGCCCGACCAGCTCGTCCCGGAGACGCTCCAGCGCAGGACGGCCCGCGAGTTCGAAGACGATGTTCCCCTCCGACCGCGTGATGACCGCGTCCGTGCCGATCGGAGAGCACCCCTGCGAGACGACGGCCTCGACCGCCACGTTCGACAGGACGGCGCCGACGGCCCCCTCGGTGTGCACGTCGTCGTCCACCACGAGCGCCTGCGCGCCGGGCTCACCGCCACCGGTGGCGAGACCGCCGACGAGCGGAGTGCCCGAATGATCCTCGTTGAGTCGCGCGAGAAGGGGCCCAGCCGGAAAAGTGAACGGGTCCGCGATGACCGTCACGAGGCAGAGCTCCTCGAGCGCCGGGAGCCCGGCGACCGCGACGCCCTCTTCGGTCTCGAGCCCGGTGGCGTGGAAGGTCTCGATCTGCGCCCCCGGCAGCGACGCTGCCCAGACGACCGCTGCAGGGCCTTCCTCGATCTCCTTCGGGCCGGCGACGACGGACTCCGACACGCATCCCACGAGATGTTCCGGGGCGAGCTCGTCGCGAAGAGCGTCCGCCCCCTCGGCTGCGTCCGCGAGATGATCGGGCGAGAGGAAGAGGTAGGCGAGGTCGGCTTCGCCGCCGCCCAGGCCTTCGGCTGCCTGCCGCGAGGCCTCGCGGACCGCCTCGATCGTCGCGCTCGATCGGGACAGACCGACGGTGACGCCGGTTGCCAGGGCCTTCTGGGACACCCTCCGGAAGCCTAGCTGCGCTCGGCGGGCTGGAAGATCAAGCTACCCGTCAGCCTGAGCCGGGCCAGCGGGACGTCACGACCTTCGTCTCCGTGAAGAAGCGGACGCCGTCCATGCCGGTGGCGTGGAGGTCGCCGTAGAACGACCCCTTCCAGCCTGCGAAGGGGAAGAAGGCCATCGAGGCGGGGACGGGGACGTTGATCCCGACCATCCCCGTCGTGACGCGACGGCGGAACGCTCGCGCGACCGCCCCGCTCCGCGTGAAGATCGCGCTCGCGTTGCCGAACTCGTTTAGGGCGATGGCGTCGAGTGCCTCGTCCAGCGAGCCGAGCCGCTCGATCGCGAGCACAGGACCGAAGATCTCCTCCTGGGCAACCCGCATCTCCGGCCGCACCTCGTCGAGGATGGTCGGGCCGAGGAAGAACCCGCCGTCGCCGAGGTCCTGGCGGCCATCGACGAGGAGCCGCGCCCCCTCGCGCTCGCCGAGCTCGATGTAGCCGGCGATCCGCGCCCGCGCATCCTCGCTCGTCACCGGCGTGACCGTGCTCTCCGGATCCAGGCCGGGGCCGATGCGCGCCTCGCGCGCCGTCTCCGCGAGCCGCCCCACGAGCTCGTCTCCGATCTCGCCGACCGCCACGCCGACGGCGCCCGCGAGGCAGCGCTGCCCCGCGTTTGCGAAGGCCGACGAGAACACGCCCGGAACTGCCAGGTCGAGATCGGCGTCGGGCATGACGACGATGTGGTTCTTCGCTCCGGCGAGCGCCTGTACGCGCTTGCCCGCGGCCGCGGAGCGCGCGTACACGGCCTTCGCGACGGGGGCCGAACCCACGAACGAGACGGCCCGGACCAGCGGGTGGTCACAGATGGCCTCCACCGCCTCCGCCCCGCCGTGGACGACGTTGAAGACCCCGGCGGGGACGCCGGCCTCTTCGAAAAGCGCGGCGAGCTTCATCGCCGAGAGCGGCGTCCGCGGCGAGGGCTTGAGGATGTAGGTGTTGCCGGCCGCGATCGCGATCGGAGCCGTCCACAGCGGGACCATGGCCGGAAAGTTGAAGGGCGTGATCGCGGCGACGGCTCCGAGCGAGTGGCGAAAGAGCTCGGTGTCCACGCCGCGGCTGACCTGCTCGAGCGCGCCGCCCATCATCAGCGTCGGCATTCCGGCGGCGAACTCGACCACCTCCACCCCGCGCCGCACCTCCCCGCGGGCCTCGTCGAGCGCCTTGCCGTTCTCGCGCACGACCGTCTCGGACAGCTCCTCGAAGTCGCGCTCCAGGAGCGCCTGGAGCCGGAACATTGCCCGTGCCCTCTCGGTCACCGGCGTGTCCGCCCACTCGCCGAAGGCCTCGTCTGCTGCGCGAGCCGCCCGGTCCACCTCCTCCGCAGCCGAGAGCGGGACGCGCGCGATCACCTCGCCGGTGGCGGGGTCGAGGACGTCCTGAGCGTCGGCTCCCGCCGGCGAGACTCGCCGGCCGCCGATCACGTTGTCGAGCAGAGCCTCCGAGATTTGACGATTCTACGTCCGTGTCCTGGCTCGGAGACAGCGCCGCGCTCGCGATCCTGAGCTTCGACGTCGATGCGGAGACGGTGATCCTCGTCGAAGGGAGGCGCTACGCCGGCAGCCCGGCCGCGATGAGCCACCAGGCTTACGGGCCACTCGTCGCCGTTCCGCGCCTCCTCGACCTGCTCGACGGCTACTCGCTCCCCGCCACGTTCTTCGTTCCCGGGGTAACCGCGGAGCGCTACCCGGAGACCGTCGAGCGCATCGCCGAAGCAGGCCAGGAGATCGCCCACCATGGGCACACCCACCACAGCCCGCTCCGGATGGATGAGGCGGCGGAACGGGCCGACCTCGAGCGCGCCCTCGAGGCGCTGGGCCGGATCGGCGTCCGCCCGCAGGGCTATCGCACGCCGAGCTGGGAGCCGAGCCCGCGCACGTTCTCGCTCCTGGCCGAGCACGGGCTCGACTACGACTCGTCGCTCATGGACGACGACAAGCCCTACCTGCTCGAGACGCCTGCGGGCACGCTCGTCGAGCTGCCGCCCCATTGGAGCCTCGACGACTGGAACCAGTACATGTACCTTCCCGACCCGCGTTCGGGGCCCGGCACCGTCCATCCGCCCGGCCGGGCGCTCGAGCTCTGGCGCGCAGAGCTGGACGGCATGCGCCGCCACGGCTGCCTCTTCGTCCTGACCATGCATCCGTTCCTGAGCGGCCGGCCGGGTCGCGCGGAAGCGCTGCGCGCGCTGATCGAGCACGCGCTGGAGTGCGGCGACGTCGAGTTCGTCAGCTGCGCGGAGGCGGCTCGGCGAGCCCGCGCCGATGTGGACCTCCCCACGCGGACGCTGCGGACGGTCGAGGTGGATCCCGAGCTCTACCCCGACCTCTGATCAGATTGTGCACCAGTGCACGTTTTCCGGCGCTTGTTCACTGGAGCACAAATTCTTTAGAGCCGCTTGACGAGCTCGTCGAGAGGCTTGCGGTTCGCGCGACTGCTCCATTCCTCGGGCGACCGGCTTTCCGGATCCCGCGGCTTGGCGGAATAGCCGAAGGAGAGGATGATGGCGATGCGCTCGTCCTCCGACAGCCCGAGCAGCTCGGCCGCCTTCTCCTGATCCTGGACGCCGTTCGGCGATGCGGCCACGCCCTCGCTCCAGGCTTGGAGCAGCATGTTCTGCGCGGCGCGCCCGGCGTCGAAGGCGAGCGGCCCCTTGCCCGACACCGTGATCGCGACGACGAGGGCGGCACCGAGCAGGTTGTCCGGAGCGTAGACCGCCTCCGCGAGCCGCTCGACCAGCTCGCGGCTCTCGACGACGAGAAAGCGCCACGGCTGCCGGTTCTGGCCGCTGCCTGAGAGGCGGCCGGCGTCCAGGATCCGCTCCTCCACGTCCTTCGGGATCGGCCGGTCCGCGTACTTGCGCCCTTCGCGCCTGCTCGCGATCGCCAGCCGGACGTCCATCATCCGGCAAGATAGCGCCATGGCCGAGCGCACGAGGGCCGTCGGGATCAACCACATCGCCCTTGAGGTGGGCGACGTCGACGAGGCGCTCGAGCTGTACGGGAAGATCTTCGGCCTCGAGCTTCGCGGACGGGCGGGACGCATGGCCTTCGTCGACCTCGGAGACCAGTTCATCGCGCTCGCGCCCGGGCAATCCGATCCGCCCGAGCGCCACCGCCACATCGGGCTCGTCGTCGAGGATGGCCAAGCGGCCCTCGCGGCCGCCCGAGAGGCCGGGCTCGAGCTGCGCGGGAACACCTTCCTCGACCCGTGGGGCAACCAGTTCCAGGTGGTCGAATACTCGGAAGTGCAGTTCACGAAGGCGCCTGAGGTGCTCGAGGGAATGGGGCTGTCTGGTCTAGAGAAGTCCGAGCAGGCGCTTGGGGAGCTGCGCGCGAAAGGGCTTCACCCCTGACCTACGAGCTCGTCCGCGACCTTCCTCTGGAGGTCGACTCCTATGAGCTCGAGGGGCTCTCCGCCCCGGTCTCGAGCGAGTTCACCCGGCACACGACCGTCGTTCACCTGCGCGGAGGCGGCGAGAAGGGCGTCGGCGAGGACACGAACTACTCCGAAGAGCTTCAGCTCGCCTTCCAGGAAGCCGGTCCCGTTCTCCCGCTCCGGGGCACGGACACGATCGACAGCTTCTCGCAGCGCCTCGGCGAGCTGGACTCGTACCGCCGCTGGGGGTTCGAGAGCGCCGCGCTCGACCTCGCTCTCCGGCAGGCGGGGCGAACGCTGCATGAGGTGCTCCGGCGCGAGCCGCGGCCGGTGCGCTTCGTCAACTCGTTCCGGCTCGGGAGCCCGCCGTCGATCGAGCCTGCCCTCCGCCGGCTCGAGCTCTACCCCACCCTGCGCTTCAAGCTCGATCCCTCGAGCGACTGGGACGAGACGCTCATCGCCGAACTGGCGGCCACGGGCGCCGTCGATATCGTCGACCTCAAGGGCATGTACGAGGGAACGGTCGTCGACCAGCCGGCCGACCCTGACCTGTACGAGCGCGTGGCCGAAGGCTTTGCGGAGGCCTGGATCGAGGATCCCAAGCTGACCCCGGAGACCGATCCGATCCTGGAACCGCACCGCGATCGCATCACCTGGGACGCTCCGATCCATTCGGTCGCCGACATCGAGGCGCTCCCCTTCCCACCGCGGACGATCAACATCAAGCCGTCCCGCTTCGGGAGCGTCCGGGCCCTCTTCGAGACGTACGACTATCTCGCCGAGCAGGGAATCGGGGCCTACGGCGGAGGCCAGTTCGAGCTCGGCCCGGGCCGGGGCCAGATCCAGTACCTCGCCTCGCTCTTCCAGCCCGACGCGCCCAACGACGTCGCCCCCAGCGCCTACAACGAGGCCGAGCCACGGCCGGGCCTGCCGGAGAGCCCGCTCGAGCCGAGTCTCAGCCCAGCAGGGTTTCGCTGGGAATAGCGGCGCCCGAGGCCGGCACGCCCGCGTCGTCGAGAAGGCGGCGCAGCATGACCGCGTTGGTCGGCGCCTGGGCGACGTAGCCCCCGGTTCCGTCTGCGCTGCGGCCGTTGTTGTTGAGAAGGACGAACGTCTGCTCCGCCTCGCCTGCCAGCTCGCCAAGAGGCTCCACCAACTCGCGAAGCTCCTCCTCCGAATAGAGATAGTCGAAGCGCTCGGCCGCGCTCCCTCCGCGCTTGTTCCAGGTGGAAGCGTTGCGCCCGTGCAGGCGGACGTAGGCGGTGTCGCCGGTCACGGCCGGCACCGTGGGGACCATGTTCTTCGCGCCTTCGATCCGGGGCGAGTCGGTGACGACGTGCGTCATCCCATGCTCTTCGAGGAAGGCGAGGGTGGCCGCGCGATTCTCCTCGTTCAGCCAGCTGTGGTGGCGAAACTCGACGAGCGCCTCGTCGCCTTGGAGCTGCTCCTGCGCCCACTCCAGGTACTCGAGTGATACGGGCTTGTAGACGACGTAGGACGGGAACTGGAGCAGGATCCCGCCCAGCTTCCCGGCGGCGCGCAGCGGCTCGAGGGCGGCGTGGAAGCGGGCGAACACCTCGGCGCGCAGCTCCCGCGGAGGACGGTCGACCCGTCCGCGGTCGTCCACCGGCGCCTGTTCGCGCAGCTCGGGAGGAAGGACATCGGCCTTGACGGGATGGCGCGTCATCAGGCCGAATGCCTTCACGTGCATCACGAAGCCGTCGGGAGTGCGCTCGGCCCACCGCTCCACCATCTCTTCGACCGGAAGCCGGTAATAGGTGGAGTCGACCTCGACCGTGTCGAAGCGCTCCGCATAGTAGGAGAGCCGCTCGCCAGACGCGACTCCGCGGGGATACCAGTGCTTCGAAAGCGACTGGTCGGCCCAGGAGCAGGTGCCGATGCGGATTGTCGCGGCCAACCTAGAGGGCTCCACCTGCAGCAGGTGGGGCCGTAGGATCAACGCCCTGGTCCCCCACCGGCGCACGCGCGAGGTACTCCTCGGCGTGGAGCAGGTTCGTCGCGGAGGCGCGCTCGATGATCTTGAGTAGGTCGGACATGCTCGCCACCTCTTCGCGCTGCTCCTTGAGGAACCAGTCCATGAACTCCTCGCCGACGTGGTCGTCCTCCTCGCGCGCGATCTTGGACAGCGAGCTGATCAGCCCGGTGACGCGCTTCTCCTGCTCCAGCGCCAGCTGGACCGGTTCGACGGCGTCCGAGAAGTCCGTCTTCGGCGCCTCGACGGCCGGGATGATCACCTTCTCGTCGGCGTCCAAGAGGTACTGGACGATCATCATCGCGTGGTTCCGCTCCTCGACAGCCTGGCGGTAGAAGTGCGCAGCGATGAGGGGCAGAGTCTCGGCGTCGTAATAGACCGCGATCGCGACGTACTGGTTCGCGGCGCCGAGCTCATAGCCGATTTGCTCGTTCAGGGCTTCCGGGAAGCCGGCCATGCTCAGACTTTATCCGCCTCGACCGTGAGTACCGCGGCGCCTCGAACGTGACCGGCCCGCAGGCGGTCGAGCGCCTCGTTCGCCTGCTCGAGCGGGTAGGCCTCGACCTCGGTCCTCACCGGGATCCGCGGCGCCAGGGCCAGGAACTCCTCGCCGTCGTGGCGGGTGAGGTTGGCAACCGAGCGGAGGACACGCTCTTCCCACAGCAGGTCGTACGGGAACGAGGGGATGTCGCTCATATGGATCCCGGCGCAGACCACGACGCCGCCCTTCGCCGTCGCCTTCAAGGCGACCGGGACGAGCTCTCCGACGGGGGCGAAGATGATCGCGGCGTCGAGCTCCTCCGGGACCGGCCCGGCGGTGTCGCCCGCCCATTCGACGCCGAGCGAGCGCGCGAACTCCTGCCCCTCCGTGTCGCCGGGCCGGGTGAAGGCGAACACACGCCTTCCTTCGTGCCGGGCCACCTGGGCGACGATGTGGGCGGAGGCGCCGAAGCCGTACAGGCCGAGGCGCTCGCCGTCTCCTGCCAGCCGCAGCGAGCGATAGCCGATCAGCCCCGCGCACAACAGCGGCGCTGCCTGCAGGTCGGGATATCCCTCCGGGAGCGGAAAGCAGAAGCGCGCGTCGGCGACGACCAGCTCCGCATAGCCGCCGTCCAGCTGGTAGCCGGTGAAGCGAGCCCGGTCGCACAGGTTCTCGCGGCCGCTCAGGCAGTAACGGCACTCGCCGTCCGTCCATCCGAGCCAGGGAACGCCGAGCCGGCGGCCGTCCTCCGCCACGCCGACGATCTGATGGCCGGGGACGAGTGGTAGCTTGGGATCGGGCAGCTCGCCGTCGACGACGTGCAGGTCGGTGCGGCAGACCCCGCAGACCTGCACGCGCAGGCGCAACTGTCCAGGCCCCGGCTCGGGGTCGGGAAGCTCGGCCGCTCGGAGAGGCGTGCGCGGAACGTCCAGCACCATCGCGCGCATAACGGCGAGTCTAAGAGCTGAGAATGGCTAGAACGCCTGCCAGATCGTCAGGCGGGGCCGGAGGCGGTCGCGGTTCCGCGGAACCGGTTCCACGGCCCCTGGGGAAACCCCTCACAACATCCGAGCTTGAATCCGCAGCAGCCGCATTGCCAGGTCCGGTGTCTCCATCCATCTGAGCTCTGCACCGCAGACAGCACTCGAATCCCTCCAGTGAATCTCGTCCTGTTGCCATATCTGGAAACTAGCAGCCGGGCCGGACGGATCTCATGCCCGCCGAACCGCGACGAGGGTCAGCAGGCACATCCCGCTCAGGATGAGGTACGGGACAGCGTCGGTCGTCAGCCGGGCGAGCCCACCGGCCCCGAGCGACCCGAGCGCCTGGCCCGGAGCCCAGGCGAGGTTGATGAGGGCAAAGGCCCAGGCGACGTCGAGCCCGATCCGCTCCGCGTCCTCTGTGAGGAAGGACATCGCCGGAGCCCAGAACATTCCGAAGGAAACTGCGGCCACAATCGCAATCGCGGCGAGCAGCCAGCCACGGTCCGGCCAGGGGAGCACCGCGGTGACCGCGCTCGACGCGACGAGCCCGATCATGATCGGGAGCCGGCGCCCGCGCCGGTCGGATACGCGGCCCACGATCGGCGAGGCGGCGGCCTCGAGCCCGGTCGCGACGAGGTAGACGGATCCGATGGCGAGCGCGCCGAACGTGAGCTCGTGGAGGCGCAGCGGCACGAGCACGGACTGGGCGCCGAAGAGCAGCGCTGGCAGCGCGACGAGCCAGAGGCCGCCGAGGATCCGCCTCCTTCCCAGGGCGCCGACCAGCCTACGGATCGACTGGCCATCGCCGGGCGGCGGTGCGGGCACGCGCACCGCGACGACGGCCACCAGCAGGCACAACACCCCCACGCTCGAGAAGGCGGGGCCCGTTCCGGTCACAGAGGCGATCCCACCCAGCACCGGCCCGAACAGAGCGCCGCCGATGGCGACGCCCAGGGCCGTCCCGATCAGCTCCCCCCGCCGTGCCGAAGGGGCGGACGAGACGAGCCATGCCAGCCCGGCCGTCCACGCGCACGCGCTCCCGACTCCCTGGGCGAAGCGGGCCCCCGCGAGGAGCGCGAACGAGTCGCCGTACCCGAACACGACCGAAGTCGCCGCGATCAGGCAGAGCGCGGCGACGGCCGTCGGCTTGACCCCCATCCTCGCGGCTGCGAAGCCGCTGGGGATGCCGCCGAGGAGGACGCCGAGCGGATACGCGGCGGCCAGCACGCCGGCGCCGGCCTTCGAGAGGTCGAAGCGGTCGGCGTAGTGCGGCAGAAGCGGCGTCAGAGCCGCGAAGAACATGGTGTCGACGAAGACGATCGCTCCGACGAGGCCGACGAGGCGGCGCACGCGTCAGAGCCCGTACAGCCGGACCGCGTTGTCGCGCAGGATCGCGCGCGGCCTCCTCGGCGTCGAGCCCGAGCAGCTCCGGAAGGACGTCGGCGAGCGCGTCTCGCCAGCGCTTCGCGGCGAGGAAGTACAGCTCGGGCGTGCGCGCCGCATCGGAGCCGTACAGCAGCTTCGAGAAGGGCGCAAGCTCGAGCGCCTCCCGAACCGCCTCGGCCGGGCGGGCGACGTGAGGGATCGTCAGCGAGAGATCGGAGTAGACATTCGCGTACACGTGCGCGAGCCAGCCGGGGTCGGAGAGCGGCAGGAGCAGGTCGCTGTCGCCGAAGCCGCAATGGACCTGCACCGGGAGTGGCGCGCCCGTCTCCTCGTTCGCCTCGAGGGCGGCCCAGAGAGGATGGTCGTCGTCCAGGCGGAGCCCGCCGCGATAGGCCGCGATGGTCTTGAGCGCCGCGAATCCTTCCTGGCGGGCCGACGGAACCTCCGCCGGATCGTGCGTCTCGAGCCGCAGGACCGGCAGCGACCGGCAGCCGGCGAGCTCGCCCATCCGCCGCCAGTCGGGCCCCTCCCCCGGCGGAGGGAAGCCGTCATCGACGAGCAGGACCTCGGTCCCGGTCGCGCGCAGGAGCGAGGCCGCGTACTCGTCCGGGTCCGACGCCAGCCGCACCTCCAGAACTGCCTCCTCCCGCGGGTCGCATCCGAGCTGCTCGGCCAGCTCTGCGATTCCGCGCCGGTACGCCGCCTGCGTGGCCACGTGCGGCCACTGGCGCGGATCCGGGCTCTCCGAGAAGAGCCCGCGGAACTCGTCGAGGCTCGCAGGCGCGCGCGTGAGGATCCCGTGCGCGTGGTGGTCGACGAGGCCGACCGAGCTTAATAGTGTCCCACCCGGCCCTGTCATCCCCACCTCTGGCGGCTGCAAGGCGGCGTCATGCTGCGTCCTCGGTCGCACCCGCACGGCGTCCGAGTGCGTCTGCGACTTGCGTCCTTGCCTGACGCGCCTTTCGCGCGCCATAGGCGGAGCAACAGCACCGGGCGAGACACTAGTACTTCAGAAAGTGGCCCTGGTGCTCGAATTCCTCGTCCTCCGCCGAATAGGCCTCCCACTCGGACCGGCGCACGGCCAGGTACGAGCGGGCGAGCACCTCTCCCAGCGAGCCCGTAAGAACGTCGTCGGCCTCGAGGGCTTCCAGCGCTTCCTGCTGCGTCGCGGGGAGGCGGACGATCCCGCGCTCCACGAGGTCCTCCTCCGGAATCGTCGCGGGGTCGACCTCCACCGGCTCGGGGGGTTCGAGCCCGCGCTCGAGACCATCGAGGCCGGCCGCGATCATCCCGCTGACGGCGAGATAGGGATTCGCGCTCGCGTCCGCCGCCTTCAGCTCCACGTTCGTCGACGCCTCCTCCCTGCCCCGGAACACCGACGGGACGCGCACGGGCGCCTCCCTGTTGTCGTGGCCCCAGCACACGTAGGCACCGGCCCACGCCCGCGGGACGATCCGGTGGTAGGAGTTGAAGCTCGGCGCGGTGAGCCCGCACAGGCCCGGCAGGTGCGCCAGCACGCCGGCGACGAAGGAACGCGCTTCCCCGGAGAGGGCGTCCGGGGCGGACGAGTCGTGAAAGCGGTTGTGCCCGTCTCCCTCGTCCCAGAGCGAGAAGTGGATGTGGCAGCCGTTCCCGGCCGCGTCCGGCCAGGGCTTCGGCGCGAGCGAGGCGACAAGGCCGTGCGCCGAGGCGATGCCCCGGATCGTCTCGCGGACGAAGATCTGGCGGTCGGCCGCTTCGACGGCCGACACGGGCACGGTGGAGAGCTCCTGCTGGCCATGGCCGAGCTCGGCGTAGTACTGCTCGAACGCGAGCCCCTGGTGGTCGAGAGCATCGACCAGCGTGTCTGCGTAGTCCTGCGAGGCGGTGAGGCCAATGGTCGAGAAGCACAGGCTCGAGTCCACCGGGCGGTGGCCGCCGTTGGCCGGGGTCGCGAGCGTGAACTCGTTCTCGAAGGCGACTTGCAGCGCAGCTCCGCGCGCGGCCAGGCGCTCCACCATGCGCTTGAGGAACGTGCGCTGGCACACGGCCGCCGGCTTCCCGTCGAGGCCGATCTGATCGACGACGACGGCGCCCGTTCTCGGGGCGTACGGAAGCACGCGAAAGGAATCGGGGTCAGGGACGAGGCGGAGCTCGCCCACGGGGCCCATCCCCTCGACCGGCTGAAGCTGGTCGAGCGAGTTCATCGCCTGCATGGCGACCGTGAGCCCGATCCCCGCCTCCATCGTCCGCGCCAGCCTTTCGACGCTTGCCGCCTTCGCCCGGATCGTGCCGTCGTTCCCGCACCAGAGGTATCGCACCAGCCGCAGCCCGAACTCCTTTGCGGCGGTCTCGATCTGGGCCGGGTTCACGCCCGAATGCTTTCAGACACGGAGTCGCGACAAAGAGGACACAAACCCTGGACCACCCTCAGAGGGGTCTGACCTCTGCTAGTGGCGCAGGCCCAGCTTCAAGCTGCAAGCGGGCCAGGCGGCCCAGCCTTGGTCGGCGAGAACGCGCTCGGCGACGATGATCTGCTGCTCCCGGGTCGCCTGCTCGGCGGAGGGCGCGAAAGCACCGCCGCCGTGGGCAAGCCACGTGCCCGGAGCGAACTGGAGCCCGCCGTAGTAGCCGTTGCCGGTGTTCGTTGTCCAGTCGCCCCCGGCCTCGCACTGCGCCAGCGTGTCCCACACGGACGCGCCGGGCCCGCCGAACCCGGGCGGGAGATCCGCCCCGCGGTCGAGCTTGTTCGCGCGCCTTGCCTGCGCGAGCGCCTTGCGGTCGAGCGGAAGCGCAGCGCGAACGCCCTGGGGCTTGGGCTTCGGCGTGCGCCACAACGGTTGGATTCGCCTCTCGTGCACCGGCACGACGAGGGCTTGCCGAACAACCCTGGGCCGCAGCCCCTTTGCGCGCGAGATGTCCGTCGCCTGCAGCAGCACCGCCCCCGCGCTCGGCGCAGCGGCGGGAACGGCGACGGAGGCCGACCAGCCCACTGACCTCGTCAGGCGCGCGTCCCGCTTGCTGAGGTCGACGTCCTGCGCCCGCTTCCAGGCCCGCAGGTACGGCGTGGGATTGACCGAGCTGGCGTCGTAGCCCAGCTTGATCAGCGAGACCGGATGGACCTCGAAGTGGAGGTGGTACGGCGTCCCCCGCGCGTCTCCCGTGTTCCCGACGAAGCCGACCACGGTCCCGGCCCGCACTCGCGCGCCCACCGCCGCCAGCGAGGAGAAGGCCGAGAGGTGCGCGTAGTAGAAGTAGTTCCCGCGCCGGTCGCGAAGCCACAGGCGGTTCCCCCCGGTGCGGTTCCAGCCCACGAGGAAGAGCGTGCCGTCTGCCACCGCGACGACGGGTGCGCCAAGCGGCGCGAAGATGTCGTCGCCGTGATGCCACGTCGTGTCGGCCCGCGGCGCGCCGAACGTGTCGGCGAAAGAGACCGGGCCGTAGATGGGAAAGACGTACGGCCCGCCCCTGAGGCTCGGGGTCGCCCTCGGAATCTGCGTCCGCACGACCGGGGCCGGTGCGGGCGGCGGGGTCGGATGGGGTGCGCTCGTCGTGGAAGCGGGCGGGTTGCGACGGTGACGTACCGGAGGCGGAGGTGGTTGCTTCGACCGGGTGGACGTCACCGTGGTCGTCGGCTGCGTCGCCGCCGTCGTCGTTCGGGCCGTCGTCGTCCGCACCGTCGTCGTCGTCGCCGTCGTGATCGTGCTCGCCGTCGTGGTCGTAGCGACCGTGGTCGCCACCGTCGTCGTGCATGCATCCGCGCAGTCGGCCGAGTCGGCCCGCGCTTCGCTCGCCACCAGGAATGCGGCGCCGGCGCCGGCGGCGCCAACCGCGAGAGCCATGACCACGATGACCCCTATCCGGCGCATGAGTGCCTGCAAGATAGACGAACTTTCGGCGTCGGCCCCCGCTCGCCCCCCCGCTGGCCCTCTCTCACCCTTTTCCTCCAAGGCCCTGGGGCACAATTTGCGCGTCTCTTAGTCGACGAGGGGAGTGCAGGTGCTCAGAAAACTCACGATGTCAGCCGCGGGGTGCGCAGCGGTCGCGGCGGCGATCTTCTTCCTCATGCCCAGCGAAAGCGCCACGTCGCTGGGCGGAAATTCCAGGTCCTGGGTCTCGGGGGTCGGCGACGACGCCAACCCGTGCAGCCGGACGGCTCCGTGCAAGACATTCCCTGGTGCCATCTCGAAGACGACCGAGAACGGCAGCATCAACTGCGTCGACAACGGCGCCTTCGGCACGGTGACGATCACGAAGTCGATCACAATCGATTGCCACGAGCTGTACGCGGGCGTTCTCGCGGCCGGGACGAACGGGATCGTCATCAACTTCGACGCCTTCAACGCGGCCGACACCGCCAGGACAGTTCGCCTTCGGAACCTCAACATCAACGGGCTCACGACGGGGCTGAACGGCATCAGGATCATCGGAGCCGGCACCGGAAGCGAAGTGATGATCGAGGACACCACGATCGAGAACTTCTCCAGCGGAGGCCCGTCTCAGGGGATCATCGATCAGCGTTCGGGAGGCGGCGAGCTCAACGTCAGCAACACGACGATCAGAAACATCGGCGGCGCGTCAGCCTCCGGCATCCGCATCTCCTCCGGCGGGGCGAACCGAATCCACGCCACGCTCGACGCAGTTCACGTCGAGAACGGCGACGCGTTCGGGCTCCTTACGAAGACCGGCGCGAATGCCATGGTCACGAACTCGGTCTTCTCCGGGAACGGAAGCGGTGGAATCGAAGCGGAGAACGACGCCGTGATCCAGGTCGAGCACAGCGTCTCGTCCGACAACGCGTTCGGCCTGCGGGCGACCTCGCCCGGCACCATCCGCATCGCGGACAACGACATCACCTTCAACAACCAGGGCCTTGCCGGAACGATCGAGTCTTTCGGGACGAACCGGATCGCCGGGAATGCGACCGCCGGCAGCGCGCCGACGCCGATCGGCGCCGTGTCGGAGGCACACGGCCAGCAGTAACCGCAGGGACGGCCCGCCTGCCGCCGGTGGGCGGGCCTCCTAGCTCTTGGTGAAGGTGCCGGCGCTCGTCACGGTGCCGGCTGGGGCCGCCGAGTTCGTGGCCGTGATCCTGCCGCTCGTGGCAGTGCTCGGCACCGTCCCGCGGACACTCGTCGGGCCGACGTAGGTGAACCCGGTCAGTACCGTTCCGTTCAGCCGTAGGACGGTGCTCGGCGTGAAGCCCACGCCGTTGACGGTCACCAGAGTGCCGGCCGGCCCGCTCGTCGGCGAGAAGCTCTTGATGGAGAACGTGACGGTGAAGTTCCCCGCGCTGTACGCGGTGCCCACGGGAGTCGTGACGGAGATCTTCCCCGTCGTCGCGCCGTCCGGGACCTTCGCCGTGATCTTCGTCGGCGAGACCATCGTGTAGGCGGGCGAGGGCTTGCCGTTGAACTTGACCGCGGAGGCGCCGCTCAGGTACGTGCCGTTGATGGTCGCGATCGAGCCGGTGATGCCCGAGGTCGTGATGCTCGAGATGGTCGGCGCGAGCGACGGAGTGACCGTGAAGTTGGTGGGGCTGACGCCCGTGTTCGAGCCGGTCGTGACCGCGACCCTGCCCGTCGTCGCGCCGGACGGGGCGACGGCGGTCAGGCTCGTCGGCGAGTGATACGTCCTCGCCGCGGTGAGGCCGTTGAACTTGACCGTGCTCGCGGACGTGAAGCCACGGCCGGTGATCGCGACGGAGGTGCCCACCGGACCGGACGAGGGTGTCAGCCGCGAGACGCCGACGCAGGAGGGGAAGCGGAACGACCCCACTCTCGTCCGCCACCCCCATAGCTCCTCGGTGGTGGGGTAGTACTCCTGGACATACCAGAAGGTGCAGTCGTCGGCCGGGTCGATGCTCATGGCCGAGTAGTCGCCCCAGCGCGACGCCAAGATCTGCGAGCCCCCGCCCGAGATGATCGTCCGTTCCGCTTCGAGCTGCCCCAGCGGGTCGGACGCCAGTCGGGCCGCATAGCGGATGGACGGATTCTGCGCCGCGCTCGAAACCGAGTACCCGACCGCGATGTTCCTGTTTCCGTCCATGGCCGCGCTGCCCATCCAGCGGTTGAGCGCATTCGGGGCATAGGTTCCCTGCTGGCGGATCGACCACGCGCCTCCGCTCTTCTGCAGCTCATACCAGCGCACCCCCGCCTGTCCGTGATCCGGCGACCTGACGGTGTGGTTGACGACGAGCGCCTCCCTCCCGCCGCCCAGGTTGCGGTACGCCAACCGGTGCATGAGCCGGTCCGAGAGCGCGTCGAGCAGATCGTCCGCGTCGTACTGCGGGATGCAAAAGCCTTCGAAGTCCGCGCAGATCTGGTCGTCGAAGGGGGCGGTCGTGAGGTCGACCTTCCTCGTGAAGGTGGAGTTGGCGGGCGTCACGAAGTTGGCCTTGAACTCGAACAGCGTGAGCCGGTTCGGAGCCGCTTCCTCGGCGAAGACCTCCGGGGAGCCGGCGGGTGGAGGCAGGCGGCCGTCGAAGTCGGCCGGCAGCAGCGAATAGGCGTCATCCGCCGGGTAGTTGGTGCTGAACTTGATCCCCGTCGCGGCCTGGCCGTTCACCATCTTCGCGCGGGGAAAAGCGGCGACGGTGACGCCTTCGTAATCCGACGGGCCGAAGTCGTTGAAGCTCACGTAGTAGCCGTCGGGCCAGACGCCGACCTTCGGGTAGTCGTTGAACCTCGTCGTCGAGATGAGGAAGTCGTAGGCCCAGTAGGCGCCGGCCGGGTCGGCGGTCTTCGAGACCGCCATGCACATGTTGTAGTTGCCCGGGCTGTCGTCCCAGGCGAACTGGGTGAGGAGCCAGCGGTTCGCGAACGGGTCGTACACGACGATCGGGTCGCCGTCGTTGTTCTGGCGGCAAAGGTCCGACGCGGACAGCGACTGCCAGAGGTCCGAGTTCGGGAAGGGACCGGCGAGCTTCGTCCCCGCCTTGTTGTAGACCGCGAACACGGTGTTGGTCATCTCGACGTAGCGGTTCGGGCCGACGTCACCGACGGTGTCCGGAGGAAGCGAGAGGCTCGCGCCCGCGACGCCGTTGTCGTCGTTGGTCAGGCCGGCGAAGCTCGAACTGAGGCCCGGCGAGGTCAGGGAGCCGACGCTCGACTGGAGCGCCCCGTCGGGCCGGCCCGAGGAAAGCCGTGTGCGATGCTCGGGCTCGCGCTCGATGCGAACCGTGAGTCGAGCCGACCTCTTTGGCCGCGGCAGCGTCCTGATCGGAGGCGTCGAGCCGCGGGCCACCGCAGGGACGACGCGCGGGCCGGTGATCGCAGCGACCGTCGAAGCCGACCGCTGAGGGGCCAGCGGGACGGCCGACGAGCGGCTCTTCGGAGCCGGGTCGATGCGCGGAACGCTGCGGACGTCAGTCGCCGCGCGTCCGAGCGCAAGGGCGCCGATGACCATCCCCCCGGTGAGGATCAGTACGACGACTTTTGCTCTACTGCGCATCGACCCCCCTGCCGCAGAAGGCCCGGGCGGCGGAGCGAGACCGCCGCCCGGACCCATGATTGTCGTTACGACGGACGCGGCGCCGAGTAGACGCTGCGCCCGTGCGTTGCTGCGATCAGCAGGCCTCCCGCGATGCGGAGGTCCATGACCGTCGTGTTCGGAAGGCCGACGGAGGTGTTGCCCCACGTCACGCCGCCGTCGACCGACCAATAGACGCCGATATCCGTACCCACGAAGATCCTCGCGGGACTGTGGGTGTAGTCCACCGCCACGGCGTTGGCCGGCGTGTTGGGCATGCCCGTGGTGCCGAACGGCGTCCAGCTCGCGCCACCGTTGGTCGTCCGGTAGACGTGCGGCGTGCCGAAGCCACTCAACGTCGCAATGGCGTTGAGGCCGTTGGCCGGATTCACGTGGATGTCGGTGATGTACCGGTTCGGCAGACCGCCCGAGTTCGACCACGTCGGCGTAACCGCCGTGGCGTTGTGCGTGTAGCGCATCTGCGACGTCGACGCATCCCACGCGGCGTAGACGTCGTTCGGCGCGGCAACAGGCCTCACGCCGATGGCGCTGACGGTGCCGGTGAAGATCGGCGAGATCGCCTTCCAGGCCACTGCGCCGGTGGTGTTCGTCCCCCTCCAGACCCGGGTCGTTCCGCGATAGAGCGTCGTCGCGGACGCCGCGGACTCGAGAGGCGGATAGAACTCCGACCCCTGGCCGTCGATCGTCGCGCTGCTGATCTTCGTGTACGTCCCGCCGCCGTTCAGCGTCCGGTAGATGCTCGGGCCGTAATAGCTGGCGAAATAGGCCGAGGGGCTGACGAACGCGGAAGCGCCGCCGTCGCCGCCGTGGTCCATCCGCCAGTTCAGGCCGGTGGCCGTCGTGTACTTCGTCGTGCCGTTGTCCTGCGTCCCGCCGAGGAATACCCCAGCGGCAAACGAGCCCGACGTCCAGCCGTTGTACTCGGTGATCGCGAGCGCGCCGGCGCCGGTCCCGTTGCGGTTGACGAAGCTCGCACCGAGGTTGTCGGTCCGGTACATGCCACCGTCACTGCCTTGCCAGAGGTGGTTCAGCTTGTCGAAGACGGTCGCGTGCTGGTCGACGTGGATGCAGCCGGCGCACGAGCCGTAGCCGATCGGGGTTCCGACCGCGCCGGAGTTCGTGTACCTGTACATCCGGATTCCACCCACGAAGAACCTCGTGTAGTTGGTGGGATCGACAGCCAGGGTGATGTCGTAGCTGCACTGGCCGTAAATCCCGCCCGGATAGGTGCACGGCGAGTTGGAGCTGGCGGGGGGAACCACGGTCGCAAACGTCGGCGACGCCGCCGAGCCGTTGAGCGTCCTGCGGACCCCGCCGAAGGCCGATCCGCTCGAGCCGCCCGAGTACACGACGTACACGATGTTGGCGTTGTAGGCCGAGATCGCGGGGCGGTACAGGCCGGCGGCCGTTGCGATCTTCGTCCACGTCAGACCGCCGTTGGTCGACCGGTAGACGCCGTCGATGTACGTGCCGAGGAAGATGGTCGTCGGCAGCGTCGGAGGCTGTGTGAAGTCAGCCGGTGCCTGGTAGGCCGAGGACGGCAGCGTGATCTTGGTCCACGTCGGCGTCGTCGCCAGCGCATTCGCCGTGCGCCAGACGCCGCGCCTTGTGATCGGGCAGGCGGGGTTGGTGACGCCCGGGAACTCCAGTACGGCCGCGACGATCGTGTTCGCATTCACGATGGCGAGGTCACTGATGAAGCAGCCGTTGAACAGAGTCCCACTGGCCTTCGTCCAGGTTGCACCGGCGTTCACCGACCGGTAGATGCCCTGGCCGTAGTAGGTGTCACCCGAGCCGTTCGCCTCGCCCGTGCCGGCCCAGATGCGGCAGCTCGACGGAGCCGGAGCGCAGGTCGAGCTCGACTTGTCGACAGCGATGGCGCCGATCGAGAACGACGCGTTGTTGTTCGCGAACTTCGGTGCCCATGCCACGGGGCTCCCATAGCCATTGGTCGTCTTCCAGACGCCGCCGTTGGCGCCCCCGATGTAGGCGACGTTGGCGTTGTACGGGTCAGGCGCGATTGCGCTGATACGTCCGGACAGCGGAAGCGACCCTCCGTAGATGCCGGAAGCGGCAGCCGCGTCCGGCCCGATTGTCGCGATGGGCTTCGGCCCGCGGAGCGTCCAGCCTATGGCTGTGGTCGGCGCTGAAGCCAGCCGGTCTGCCTTGAGCGCCCTCGCCTGCCGTGTGGCGTGGAGGAGCGCTCCCTGCGGCGTGTGCGCCGCCGGGAAGGCCCGCTGGTGGAAGAACCACTTGTCGCGAGCGCGGATGATGCCGGACTCGTTGGCCTCGTTCTCGCCGATCGTCGGAGCTCCCGCTTGCTGGCTGGTGCTCACCTTCGTCGCCAGTGACGGTGCGCGCAGGGTCGCGATCGACTTCCCATGAGTCGCGACGCGCCCCACGGCGACCACTGTCAGCGCGACGAGGGCTCCAACCACGAGTAACGCGATCACGCCTGAACGGGATCGCAGGATGCTTTTCTTCACTGTGTTCTCCTTCTCTCTCTGATCTATCCCTTTTTCCTCGGACACGGCAAGGGCCGGACAAACGGCCCCTGAAGGGGGATTACACCCAGAACTGTCCTCAAAAGTCAATAGGCCGAACGGCCTATTCCTACTGTTTTCTCACCAAGCCGGTGCCAGGCACGTGCCAGTACGTGCCAGGCACCGAAGCGGCCAAAGGAGCCCAGGAGCAGGGCTTTCTCAACCCTCGTACTCCTGGCACGTACCTGGTACCTGCCTGTTCGGTACGGACAGCTCTCAGCAGGTTAGGTGCAGGGCGGCCGCCGTCGACCGCCGATCGAGCTCCCCGTAGCGCTGAACGGCGTCGCCGGTCGGCATCGCCTCAACCTCGATTCCGCGCTCGCGCAGCTGCTCCAGCGCGCGAGGATCGGGTCGCATCCGGCCGTCCGCTCCGGTTCCAACGATGAGGCGCCGCGGAAGCTCGTCCAGGACGTCGGCGAGGTCCTCGAGCACGAGGCTGTGGCCGTCCCGGCGCCACCACCCGCGCACGACGCGGTCCGGTAGCACGATCACGTCCTTCGTCTCCTCCTGTCCGTCCACGGTCAGGCGGCCGAAGCTGTAGTCCGCAAGCCTGCTCAAGTAACGCGCTCCCAGGCCTCGGAGAGCACGTCTCCGAGGATCCCGGTCATCTCGTCGAACTCCTCGGGCCCGGCGACGAGCGGCGGCGAGATCTGAATCACCGGGTCGCCGCGGTCGTCGGCGCGGCAGATCAGGCCGCGCTCGAACATCTGCGGCGAGAGGAAGCCTCGCAGAAGCGACTCGCACTCCTCGTCGGTGAAGCTCTCCTTCGTCTCCTTGTCCTTGACCAGCTCGAGCGCCCAGAAGTAGCCGACGCCTCGCAGGTCGCCCGCGATCGGCAGCTCGAGCAGCTGGGCGAGCGTGGAGCGGAAGCGCTCCTGGTTCTCGGCCACGTGCTCGACGATCTGCTCGCGCTGCATGATCTCCAGGTTCTTGAGCGCGATCGCCGCCTGCACCGGGTGGCCTCCGAAAGTGATCCCGTGCGTGTACATGGTCGTGCCCTCGAGGAAGGGCTGCATGACGGCGTCGCGCACGACCACGGCGCCGATCGACGCATAGGCGGAGGAAAGGCCCTTCGCACACGTGACGATGTCGGGCCGAATGTCGTACAGCTCCGAGCCGAACCACGCACCGAGCCGGCCGAAGCCCGTAATGACCTCGTCGGCGCACAGAAGGATCCCGAACCGGTCGCACAGCTCGCGCACGCCCTGGAAGTAGCCGGCCGGCGGGGTAAAGGCGCCGCCGGCGTTCTGGACGGGCTCCATGATCACCATCGCGACCGTGTCCGCCCCGGCCGCCTCGATCGTGTGCTCGAGATCGTCGAGCAGGAAGCGCGTGAACTCTTCCTCGGTCTCGCCCTCGGGCCGGCGGTAGCGGTTCGTGTTCCGGACGTGGAGCACCTCCGGCACGAGCGGCTCGAACGGCGCGCGGAGGGCGGGGATGCCGTTGATCGACAGCGCCCCCATCGTCGTTCCGTGGTAGGCGATGTTGCGCGAGATCGCCTTCCATCGCTTGATGAGGTGCGGCTGCTGTGCACCCATCCCGACCCGGTCGCCCACCTCGCCGATGTGGACGGATGCCGCCCGCTGCTCTCCCTGCGCGGCGTAGTACTGGCGAGCGAGCTTCCAGGCCGACTCGACCGCCTCCGAGCCGCCCGAGACGAAGAAGACACGGTTCAGGTCGCCGGGCACGAGCCGGGCCACCTCCGAAGCCAGCTCGATGGCGCGCGGATGGGCGTAGCTCCAGTTCGTGTAGAACGGCAGCTCGCGCATCTGCGCCGCGGCCGCCTCTCCCATCTCCTCACCGAAGCCGTACCCGATCTGGACCGCGAACAGGCCCGCGAGCGCGTCCAGGTAGCGCTTGCCGTTCGCGTCCTCGAGGTAGCAGCCGTCGCCCCGGACGATGATCGGGATGTCGGCGTCGCGGTAGGCGCCCATGCGGCTGAAGTGGAGCCACAGGTGCTCGCGGGCGGCTTGCTGGAGCTCGGCGGCGGAGAGCGAAGTGGCGGTCATGTTCCTCCTTTGGCGCGTCGTCGCTGGTACAGCACGTTGCCGAGCATAAGCGCAACGGCGACCGCGAAGATGGCGGTCCCGATCACGTTGATCTGGGGCGGAGTGGCCACTCGCGCAGCACCCCAGACGAAGATCGGGAACGTCACCTCCGAGCCCGCGTTGAAATACGTCACCACGAAGTCGTCGATCGAGATGGCGAAGCAGAGCAGGAACGCCGCCAGGATCGCCGGCGCGATCAGGGGAAGCGTGATCTTGCGGAAGGTCGTCCATTCGTTCGCGCCGAGGTCCATCGCGGCCTCCTCGAGGTGACGATCGAAGCCGATCAGCCGCGCCTTGACGGTGACGACCGCGAAGCTGATGCAGAACATGACGTGCGCGATGAGGATCGTCCAGAAGCCGAGGGCGACCTTGAGATTCAGGAACAGGGTCAGCAGGGATGCTCCGAGCACGATCTCGGGCGTCGAGAGCGGAAGGAAGATGAGCAGGTTCGTCGTCCCGCGGCCGCGAAAGCCGTACCGCACGAGCGCAAGGGCGATCAGGGTGCCGAGCACAGTGGCGACGATGCTCGCGAGCAAGGCGATCTCGAGCGAGAGCACGAACGCGCTCTGAAGACCCGGGATCGCGTTCCAGTGGAGCCAGTTGTCCCAGGTGAAGCCCTTCCAGGTGTAGTTGAAGCGGCCCGTCGGGTTGTTGAAGGAGAAAGCGATGACGACCCCGATCGGCAGCAGCAGGTAGAGGAAGAAGAGGACCGAGTACGCAGCCAGTGCGTGGCGCCGCACGAAGCCCCACGCTCGGGAGAGAACGCCGGGCGTGCTGCGGGCGGGTAGCGCGGTGTCCAAGGTGCTCATCCCGTCAGCTTCTCCGTCCCGACCGCGCGGGCGTAGATGAGCACGGCGATGAGGATTGCCGCCATCAACACGAAGGACATGGAAGCGGCGGCCGGATAGTCGATCAGCTCGTTGAACTTCGAGTTGATCACGTTCCCGATCATGTGATTCGTCGGCGACCCGAGCAGCTGGGCGTTGATGAAGTCGCCCGCCGCCGGGATGAAGGTCAGCAGGGTCCCTGCGACGACTCCGGGAAGGGAGAGGGGCAGCGTGACCCGGAGGAACGCCTTCCACTTGCTCGCGTAGAGATCCTGTGCGGCCTCGATCAGGCTCTGGTCGATCTGCTCGAGCGACACGTACAGCGGCAGCGCCATGAAGGGGAGGAAGTTGTAGGTGATGCCCGCCACGACGGCAACGGAAGTGGCGAGCAGCCGGCCGTCGCTGCCGACGATGTGCAGGTAGCGCAGGATCCGAAGCACCAGCCCGTGGTCGGCGAGGATCGTCTCCCAGGCCAGCGTCCGAATCAGGTAGGTGACGAAGAACGGGGCGACGATGAAGAGAAGCAGGAGGTTCTTCCAGCGCCCGCCGCGGAACGCGATCCAGTACGCGACCGGATAGCTGACGACCAGCGCGAGGGCGGTCGCGATCCCCGCATAGATGAACGAGCGCTGGAACTGAGCGCTGTAGTTCGAGATCGCACTCCAGTAGTTCCCCCAGGCCCAGGTGAAGGCGTATCCGAAGTCGATCGACCCAGACTGCAGCGACTGGTAGGCGAGAAAGCCGAGCGGGACGAGGAAGAAGACGGCCAGCCAGAGCACGCCGGGCGCGAGCAGCAGGTAGGGCGTGAGCCCCCGGTGCCGGTGCAGGAAGCCCAAGGCCTCTTTAAGCCGAGATCAAGTTCTGCCAGGTCGTCTGGTACTTCTCGTTGTTCAGCGCCTCCGGGTCGATGACGTGGACGTTGTCGAGCATCTTCTTTGTCGGAAAGATGAGGTGGTTGTTGGCGATGGACGGGTCCTGCTTCAGCAGCACCGCCTTCGCCCCGATCACGGGGCAGATGTAGTTGACGTAGTCCTCGATCTGCGCGGCGATCTTGGGGTCGTACGCGAAGTTCATGTACACGGAGGCGGTGTAGACGTCGCCGCCCTTCGGGATCAGCATGTTGTCCGTCCAGATGTCGCCGCCGGTGTCCGGAAGGTTCCACTTCAGGTGTGGATTGTCGGCCTGGAGCTGGACGATGTCGCCCGACCAGGACATCGTCGCCGCCAGATCGCCCTTCGCCAGCGGCCCGCTGTAGTCGTTTCCGTAGAACGCGCGGATCTGACCGGAGTCGACGGCCTTCTTGATCGTGGAGATCGCGCGGTTGAAGCTCGCATCCGTGACCTTGCTCGGATCGTCGCCGTTGTAGGCCATGACGAGCGCGAGCGTGTCGGCGAACTCGTTCAGAAGCCCAACCTTGCCCTTGAGCTTCTTGTTGCCGAGCAGGTCGCCCATCGTCAGGACCGGGTCGGTCAGCTTGTCGTTCCAGCCGATCCCGGACATGCCCGACTGCCACGGCAGGCTGTGGTCGCGGTTCGGGTCCCAGTTGGGGTGCCGCTGCTGCTCGATGAGGTTCTTCATGTTCGGGATCGCGCTCTTGTCGAGCTTCTCGACCCAGCCCTTCTTGATCAGCAGGCTCGGGTAGCGCGAGTTGTCAGTCATCACGATCAGGTCGCGCCCCGTCGACTGACCTCGCGAGAGCGGGCCCTCGATCTTTCCGAAGAACGACGCGTTGTCATTGATGTCTTCCCTGTAGTCGACGTGGACGCCGTATTTCTTCTGGAACTGGTCGAGCGTTGGGTGGCGATTGCCCTCCTTGTCGATGTAGAGCGTCCAGTTCGAGAAGTGCAGAGTCTTGGCGAGCTTGTGCTCGACGGTGGTGCCGCCGGCCTTCGTGCTGGTGCCGCCACAAGCGGCGAGAATCCCCGGCAGAGTCAGCACGGCACCGCCGAGAGCCCCGCGGCGCAATAGTTCATCGCGAGTTAGCCGATCGGTCATTCCTCCTCCTCTCCCTCACCCTGTTCGTGGTCGACGACGAACGTCGCCTCCGGGCTCCAGCTCAGCTCGACGCGATCCCCGGGCACGGCCCGGGTGGAGTCCGGATCGGCGTTCTGGACGTAGACCGTGATCTCACCTGCAGGCGTGTCGACGATGTATTGCGTCGAGACGCCGATGTAGGCGCGTTCTCTCACGTTTCCCTCGAGCCGGTTGGCGCCACCGGCACCGAGTCGGATCTTCTCCGGACGGATCCCGACGGCCACGCGGCCGGTCCGCCCCGCGAGCGCCTCGGGCGTCACGTGAACCTCGAGGCCGTCGACGCGGACGGCCTCCTTCGAGCTGACGGTGCCTCCAAGGAGGTTCGATACGCCGAGGAAGCCGGCGACGAATGCGGTCTGCGGATGCTCGTACAGCTCGTCCGGCGTCCCCAGCTGCTCGATACGCCCGTTGTTCATGACCGCGATCCGGTCGGCCATCGTCATCGCCTCCTCCTGGTCGTGCGTGACGTGGATGAATGTGACGGCGACGTCGTGCTGGATCGCCTTCAGCTCGAGCTGCATCTGCTTGCGCAGCTTGAGGTCCAGGGCGCCGAGCGGCTCGTCCAGCAGGAGCACCCGCGGCTTGTTGACGAGGGCCCGCGCCAGGGCGACCCGCTGCTGCTGGCCCCCTGAGAGCTGGCGCGGCTTGCGCTGCTCCATTCCCGAGAGCCCGACCATCCGCAGGATCTCTTGCACACGGCCGCGCACCTGCCCCCGGTCGACCCCCCGCCGCCTGGGCCCGAAGGCCACGTTCTCGAAGATGGACAGATGCGGGAAGAGCGCGTAGCTCTGGAACACCGTGTTGACGTCGCGCTTGTACGGAGGCTGGCCGGTGACCTCGCGCTCGCCGAGGTAGACGACTCCCTCCGTCGGCTCTTCGAAACCGCCGATGATCCGGAGGGTCGTCGTCTTGCCGCAGCCGGAGGGACCGAGCAGCGCGAAGAAGCTCCCGTGCTCGACCTCGAGCGAGACGTCGTCCACGGCGACGACGTCGTCGAAGCGCTTGGTGACCCGCTCCAGCCTGACGTCGGCGGGAGCGGGCGGAGCTTCGACGCGTTCCTCGACCCCTACCGCCACTCAGTCCACCTTGGCCATCACGTGCTTGATCTGGGTGTAGTCCTCCAACGAGTACATGGACAGGTCCTTGCCGTAGCCCGACTGCTTGTAGCCGCCGTGCGGCATCTCCGACACGAGCGGGATGTGGTCGTTGATCCACACCGTCCCGAACTGAAGCTTGCGGGACGCGTTCAGCGCGCGGCCGATGTCCTGCGTCCACACCGACGCCGAGAGCCCGTACGGGACGTCGTTCGCCCACGCGATGGCCTGGTCGTCGTCGGCGAAGCGCTGCACGGTCACGACCGGGCCGAAGACTTCCTTCTGCACGATCTCGTCCTCCTGGCCGACGTCCACGATCACCGTCGGCTGGACGAAGAAGCCGCGGTCGCCGTCCGGCCCGCCGCCCGTCAGCACGGTCGCCCCCTTCGCCCGCTCGAGGAAGCCGAGCACGCGCTCCTGTTGAGACTCCGAGATGAGGGGCCCCATGTCGAGCTCCTCCTTCTCGGCGGGATCGCCCACCTGGAGGGACTCCACCGCCGGGACGAGCTCCTCCAGCAGCTTGTCGTAGATCTTGGGCCCGGCCACCACGCGCGAGGCGGCAGTGCAGTCCTGGCCGGAGTTCCAGTAGCCGGCGATCTTGACCCCCTCCGCGACCGCAGCCGGGTCGGCGTCGTCGAACACGAGCACCGGCGCCTTGCCTCCGAGCTCGAGATGGACGCGCTTGAGCGTGTCGGCGGCCGCGCGCGCGACCTCCTTTCCGGTCGCCACGTCGCCCGTTAGCGAGACGAGCCGCACGTCGGGATGCCGCACGATTCCGGCGCCCACCGGCTCGCCGTCCCCCGTGATGACGTTGAGGACACCGGGCGGGAGCACGTCCTGGGCCAGCTGGACGAAGCGGAGCGTCGTGAGTGGCGTCTGCTCGGACGGCTTCAGCACCTGGACGTTGCCCGCCGCGAGCGCCGGCGCGACCTTCCACACCGCCATCATCAGTGGGTAGTTCCACGGCGCGATGCCGCCCACGATCCCGAGCGGCTCGCGCCTGATCCAGGAGGTGTAGCCGCGCATGTACTCGCCGGTCGAGCGCCCTTCGAGGATGCGGGCGGCGCCGGCGAAGAAGCGGAGGTTGTCCGCGCAGACCGGCATTTCGTCCCGGGCAGCGGGCAGCGGCTTGCCGACATTCTGCGACTCGAGCTGCGCGAGCTCGTCCGCGTTCTCGTCGATCACGCCGGCGAGCTTGAGCAGCGCCTCCGAGCGCTCCTGTGGCGTAGTCTCGAGCCACTCAGGCAGTGCCTTCTTCGCGGCCTCGACGGCGCGGTCGACGTCGGCCTCGCTCCCGCGCGGAACCTCCGCGATCGTCTCCCCCGTCGAGGGGTTGACGACCTCCATCGTCTCCCCGTCGACGGCGCCGACCCACTCGCCGCCGACGAAGTTCTCGTACGTGGACGTGGTCACGGTCATGGTGCCCTCCTTATTTTCGCCGAAGAACCCCAGTGTCGCGCGTCAGTCGAACCGAGATCATGACCGGAATGATGGTCAAGACGATAACCGCGAAGACGACCGCGTTGACGATCGTGAGCTGGGAGCCCTGGCGGATGTTGTCGAGGATGAAGATCGGCAGCGTCGTCTGCGCGCCGGCGGTGAACGTGGTCACGATCACCTCGTCGAAGGAGAGGGCGAAGGCGAGCAGCCCGCCGGCGACGAGGGCAGTCGCCACGGTGGGCCACAGCACGTAGCGAAGGGTCTGCCAGCCGTCGGCGCCGAGGTCCATAGAGGCCTCGACGATCGAGGGTGAGGTGCGGCGCAGCCGGGCGAGAACGTTGTTGTACACGACCACCACGCAGAAGGTCGCGTGCCCGATCACGATCGACCAGATCGAGAACGGGACGCCCGCGAAGACGTAGAACGAGTTCAGCGCCATGCCGGTGATGATCCCAGGCAGGGCGATCGGCAAAAGCAGCAGGAACGACACCGACTCCCGCCCGAAGAAGCGAAACCGCGAGATCGCGAACGCCGCCATCGAGCCGAGCACGAGCGCGATCCCGGTGGCGAGCAGGCCGCACTTCACCGACAGCCAGAGCGACGAGCGGACGTCAGGGTCGTTCCAGGCGTCGCGGAACCAGTGCAGCGTCCAATCCGAGATGGGCCAGCTCTGGATGTTCGAGCTGTTGAACGCGTACACCATGATGAGCGCGAGCGGGATCCACAGGAAGAGGACGACGGCGATCGTCCACGCGAGCAGGCCGCTGCGGGCGGCGCGGGTCTCCATCACAACGCCTCGAACGCGCCCAGCCGACGCGCGACGATGAGATAGAGGGCCATGACCAGGACGGGGATGGTGGCGAAGGCGGCGGCGAACGGGATGTTGGCGTTGATCCCGATGTAGTTCTCCACGATGTTGCCGATGAAGTTGCTCTTGCCGCCGCCGATTAGGAGCGGCGTGATGAAGTCGCCCAGCGTGAGCGAGAAGGTGAAGATCGAGCCGGCGATGACCCCGGGAAGCGCCAGTGGGAGGATCACGCTGCGGAAGGTCCGCCAGCCGCGGGCGCCGAGGTCGCGGGACGCCTCGATGTAGTGGTCCGGGATGCGTTCAAGGGCTGCGTACACGGGAATGACCATGAAGGGCAGCCAGATGTACGAGAACACGACCCACATGCCCCAGTTCGTGTACAGCAGGCCCACGTCCGGGAGCCCGAGCTTGTTCAGCGTCCAGTTGAGCGCGCCGTCGTGGCCGAGGATCGTCCGCCAGGCATAGATGCGGACGAGGTAGCTCGACCACAGCGGAAGCAGGATCGCGACCAGCAGCAGTGTGCGGACGCGCGAAGTGGCGATCCGCGACATGTAGTAGGCGAGGGGGAAAGCGAGCAGTGCGTCGGTCAGGGTGACGGCGCCGGCGATTCCGATCGTGCGGCCCGCGATGCGGAGGTACGTCCCGCCGGAGTGGAGGATCTCACCGAAGTTGTGCAGGTTCCAGACGTGGACGACCTTGCCGGTGAAGGCATCCACCTCCCAGAAGGCCGATACGAAGAGCGCCCCCAGCGCTCCGACATACACGACGAGGAAGGCGGCGACGGGCGGCACGAGCAGCACGAGGACCCGTAGCCACTGCCGCCTCCACAACGCCGCCGAGAGGCGGAGGCGGGCCCGCCGAACCGACGAGCCCGTCTCAGTCGCTTCAACAGCGGTGTCGACCACGCTAGCCCGTCACTTGGGTCCAGGCCTTTTGCCAGGCGTTGTAGTCGACGCAGTTGTTGTCGCCGTTCCCGCAGTCCGGGATCGGCGTCTTCCAGAACTTGATCGTGTCGTAGTAGGAAAGCGGCTCGTTCAGGTGGTACTTGGCGCACGAGCCGGCCTGCAGCTTGTCCATCAGCGGGCACGCCTTCGGGTTGACGGGCGTCTCGCCGAAGACGATCGCCTGCTGAGCCTCCGCCTGGGGAGTCGTGACGTGCTTCATCCACAGGTAGGCGCAATTGGGATGCGGCGCCTTCTTGGCGAGCATCCACGTGTCCGCCCAGCCCGTCACTCCCTGCTTCGGGATGATCTCCGTGATCGGGAGCTTCTTCGCCTGCAGCTGCAGCGTCTGGTACGGCCACGAGGCGCCGACCGAGACGTCGCCCTGGGCAAAGGCCTGGATCTCGTCCGAGGCGTAGTTCCAGTACGTCTTGACGAGCGGCTTCTGCTGCTTGAGCAGCGCGATCGTCGCGTCGAACTGGTCCTTGGTCAGCTCGTAGGGATCCTTGATTCCCAGGTCGGGCTTGGTCTTGGACAGGTAGAGGGCGGCGTCCGCGATCTGGATCGGGTTGTTCGGGACGGTGATCTGCCCCTTGTGCTGCGGGCTGTACAGGATGCTCCAGTCGGTGGGGGCCGGCTTCACCTTCTCCGTGTTGAACATCAGCGTGTTCGGGCCCCACTGGACCGAGACGCCGTAGTGGACGCCGTCGACGGTGTTGTGCGGCGGCGACTTGAACACCGGGATGAAGTCCTTCCAGCTCGGGATCAGATCGATGTTGATCGGCTTGACGTCACCGCCCTTGATCAGCCGCAGGCTGGCGTCCCCGGAGGCCGAGACGAGGTCGTACTGGCCCCCGCCGCCGCCTCCTCCCGTCCGCATGAGGGCGACCATCTGGTTCGAGGAGCCGGCGTCCTTGCGATGGATCTTGCAGCCGGTCTGCTGCTCGAACGACTTGCTGAAGCTCTTGTCCGTGTAGTAGGGCCACTCGATGACGTTGAGCGCTCCCTCCCCCTTCCCGATCGATTGCGGCAGCGACGGCCCCGTCGTCGTGGCGCTCTCGCTCTTCCCGCCGCCACCGCATCCGGCGGCGAGGAACGCCGACGCCCCGAGAAGGGTGAATGCGGCGCCCGCAAGCGCGATCCGCTTCCACTTGGGTCTCATTCCGGTGACTCCCTTCCTGCCTCGATCGTGAACGTGTGCTCGGGCCGCCACTCGAGGCGGACGCGGCGCCCTCGCTCCTCCAGGACGTCCCTAGAGGTGGTCTCGAGATTCTGTCGAACGGCTGTGAGCTCGCCGCCCTGGTCGAGGTCGACGAGGTAGCGGGTGACCATGCCGGCGTAGACGACCTCCCGAACCCGGCCGGTCTCGCTCTCCAGCCCCGGCGTGGCGGGCTCGCTGTCCGCCACCATGTGGATCTTCTCCGGCCGGACGGTGAAACGGCGGCCGCCGCGCTCGAGGACGTTGGAGACCCCGACGAAGCCGGCTACGAACTCGGTGGCCGGATGCTCGTACAGCTCCGCCGGGGGATCGACCTGCTCGATCCGTCCCTCGTTGAAGACGGCGATCCGGTCGCTCATGGTCAGCGCTTCTTCCTGGTCGTGCGTGACGTACAGGAAGGTGATCCCGATCTCCTGCTGGATCCGCTTCAGCTCGAGCTGCATCTGCTCGCGGAGCTTGAGGTCGAGGGCGCCGAGCGGCTCGTCCAGCAGCAGGACCCGCGGCGAGTTGACGACCGCGCGGGCGAGCGCGACGCGCTGGCGCTGGCCGCCCGAGAGCTGGGCGGGCTTGCGCTCGCCGAAGCCGGCCAGCCGGACGAGCTCGAGCGCCTCCTCGACCTTGCGCCGGCGGTCGGCCTTGCGGATCCCCTTGACCCGCAGGCCGTAGCCGACGTTCTCGGCCACCGTCATGTGCGGGAAGAGCGCGTAGTCCTGGAACACCGTGTTGACGTCCCGCAGGTAGGGCGGCCGGCCGCTCACGTCCTGCCCAGCAAGCTCGATCGTGCCCTCGTCGGGGCGCTCGAAGCCCGCGATCAGCCGCAGCGTGGTGGTCTTTCCGGACCCGGAGGGCCCGAGCAGCGTGAAGAACTCGCCCGGAGCGATCTCGAGGTCGACGCCGTCGACCGCAACCACCTCTCCGTACGCCTTGCGCAACGCGGCGAGGCGGACGTCCGGCGGTCGCCCGGGCGCCTCGGGTCGCTCGGTCTGGGTGCGTTCCTCGACGGCCAAGGTGTCTACGATCGACCAACCCAACCAGAATCGGAGGTGGACGGCAACTCGTGGTCGCGGTGATCGGAGCGGCGGGGACGATCGGGACGAAGGTGTGCGAGTTCCTCGCCTCCTGGGACGAGCCGGTCGCGCGGCTCGATTCCCGGCTGGAAGGCGCGGAGCACGTCGACATCCGCGATGCCTCCGGCCTCGTGGGCTCGCTCGACGCGGCCGACGTGTGCGTCAACTGCGCCGACTACCGGCTCAATATCGAGGTGATGGAGGCGGCCCTCGAGGCGGGGTGCCACTACCTCGACCTCGGCGGGCTCTTCCACATGACCCGCCGGCAGCTATGGCTCGACGAGAGCTTTCGGAAGGCCGGACTGAGCGCGATCCTGGGCATGGGATCGGCGCCGGGGAAGACGAACCTGCTCGTGCGAGCGGCGGTGGAGCGGCTGGTTGAGGAGCCGGAGGCGCTCGAGATTTGGGCCGCCGCCCGCGATCCGGCGGCGGCCGGCCATCCGCTCCCCGCTCCGTACTCCGTGCAGACGCTGCTGGACGAGCTGCAGATGCAGCCGGTCGTGCTGACGGGCGGTGATTTGAAAGAGGTCGAGCCGCTGTCCGGCAAGGCCGCGCGTGACTTTCCGGAGCCGATCGGCCGCGCGGAGGGTATCTACACGCTCCACTCGGAACTGGCGACGCTGCCCGCCTCCTTCCCCAGCCTGCAGGAGGCGAGCTTCCGGCTCAGCCTGCCGGAGGGTCTTGTGGAGAAGCTGCTCGAGCTTGGAGGAGGCGAGCTGCCGGAGCCCTACGTCCAGTCGGAGCAGGCCGTCGCCGTGCACCTGGTCGAAGTTCGCGGCGAGGGTCGCGTGGTCACCGGCATGACGGTCACGCGCGGCGGCAGCGCCCGCTCGACCGCGGAGCCGGCGGCGCGGGCCGCCGTCGAGCTGGCAAGCGGGAGGCTCTCGGCGCTGGGCGTCCATGCGCCGGAAGCGGCCATACCCAAGCCGGAGGCATTCCTCGGCTCCCTCGACACCGACGTGATCTGGCTCTAGCCGCCGGCCGCAATCCGCTCGGTGCGTCGAGCCTACGCGCGTCGCGTCCCGGGTTCACGCCGGGCCTCAGACCGACAGGGCTCAGCCTCGCCTGGGCGAGCGTGCTGTCGCTAGAGACAGTCGGGGATAAAGACAACTCTGTAGTTACGGAGTAGCTACCGCCGAGCGAGCTCGGCGTGCATGGTGGCGCTCTCGCCCTGCGACGGCGTTACCCTTCACGACGAAATGCCGACGGCACCGGCTGCCCCCGGACAGACAGCTGTTGAGAAGCTTGGGGCCCTTGGAGTTCGCGGAATCCTCCTGCAGCTCGCCCGGGACGGCCAGATCGTCGACTTGCGTTGCGAGATGCCGCAGTGCTACTGCTTCCGGGGCCGCAGGTACTTCGATCCGAGGTCGCCTCGTTCCGATTGGTCCCCGACGCCTGACCACTACCCAAGACTCAGGGCCCATGGAGGGCACCTCACCCCGGACAACGTCCGGCTGGCGCATCTGCTCTGCAACCGACGTGACTACGGTTGGCGCGTGAAGATCAACGTGATGCTCGGGAGGCGGATGTCGCTGGACGAGATCGCCACGAGACTGAACGCCCAGAAGGTTCCCCCCGTCCACGGCACGAACAGATGGACGCCTGCTTCTGTTCGGAAGGCGTTCGTTTCCTAGCCGAACACGGGGCGTAGCCTGAGCTGGAGCCGGGCACGGGGTAGCGGTCTGGAGCGTTCACTTCGCTCGCCCGGCCCTGGCCTCCTTCGGGTCAGTCCGGTATTCAGGGCACTCAGTAGTTGGGAGCAGGACCCTCGCCTGGGCCAGCGTTGCTCCTATGTCAAGGCTGGGCTCGCTTTGAGCGTGTTGAAGACGACGCGTGCGAGTTGGCGTTTGAGGCAGCGGATAGCTTCGCGTCGGCTCTTGCCTTCGGCCTGCTTGCGCTCGAGGTAAGCGCG
>WNGB01000301.1_pt1 | contig 141459 bp, 152 predicted proteins | sample 5400681 | NCBI WGS metagenome assembly WNGB01 (sample SAMN13153367, study PRJNA577476) | soil metagenome | isolation source: 115 cm soil or saprolite under grassland replicate 2 | place: USA:California | collected 2016-06-15
CGCGCGTTACAAGACCGAGCTCGAGCAGCGTGATTCCGTCCTTGCGGAGCGTGCGGCCGAGCGGCTCGCGATCGCAGGCCGCCGCGCGCTCGCGCGTGGCGACGAACAGGCAGCGGCATCCTTGCTCGAGCGCGCGCTTGTGCTCAGGCGGCCGCTCCGGCTCGACGTACACCTCGAGGTCGACCTCGCCCAGGCCGTGGGAGCCGATCCGCGTCGGGCTACGGCGATCGCCGAGCGTGCAGCCGAACGAGCCGCGGGTGCCAGCGACCCCGCGGGCGAGGCGCTCGCCCGCGTCGTCGCCGCCCGCCACCGGCAGGAGTTCGAGCCGGAGACGGCGCTGGCGGAGCTCGACGCACTCGCCTCCGCGGCGCTGCCGCTGCTCGAGCAGACGCACGACCACGCCGGCCTCGTCCACGTCTACACCGCCATGGGCGAGAGCGCCAATCACCACGCCCGCTGGGGAGAGTGGGCCGAGAGGCGTGAGCAGGCAGCCGCCCATGCGCGGCTCGCAGGCCAGCATCCGTCACAGCCTGCGGGCACGGCCTACCAGTACGTCATAGGTCCGGAACCTGCGGACGATTTGCTGCGCAGGCTCGACCATTTTCCCATGGAGTCCGAGCGAACGACTGCACGAGCTCACCGGCGGCGACGCCGGCGATCGCTTCGTCGCAGAGGTTGCGACCCTCGTCGGCGACCACGAAACAGCCTCCGCGCGCCTACGTGTCGACTGCGACAGGCTCGAGGCACAGCATCAGCTCTCTCGGCTCTCCACGTATGCAGCGATGCTCGGCCGCTCGCTCAGCGCGCTCGGCCGGTACGGCGAGGCGGAGTCGCTTGCCCAGCGGGCCCGGTCGCTCGGTGACGAGGAGGACGTGATCACTCAGGCGCTCTGGCGCCAGGTGCAGGCGCGCGTCGACTCTGACCGTGGTCGGCACGCCGAAGCCGTATCGCGTGCGGGCGAAGCAGTCACTATTGCCGAGCAAACGGATGGGCTCAACTTGCACGGCGACGCGCTCTGCGACCTCGCCGAGGTCCTCACCGCCGCCGGCCGCAGCGACGAAGCTGCGGAGACGCTGATACAGGCACTCGACTGCTATGAACGCAAGCGCAACCTCGCGATGGCACGCCGGGTGCGCGAGCGGCTCGGCCGGGTGTAGTCGGCGTGACGCTGTTCGCAGTCACCGCGCGAGCTCATCGCGGTGTTCGAGGACGGGACCGGTGGGACTCGAACCAGCGATCTCCGGCGTACCAGGCCGCGTCGAGACCCGACGTCACCCGACTGCGACTGATACAGCCGATGTCGCTCGACCTCACTCGACGACGCTTGACAGCAATCCACAGGTCCGCTCGCACCGCGCTCGCACCGCTGTTGTCGGCTCTGGCACCGGCATGAGTAGAATACCTGCAAATGGCTAGTTCTTACCATGGAGCGTGCCGGGATCGAACCGGCGACCTCCGGCTTGCAAAGCCGGCGCTCTCCCAGCTGAGCTAACGCCCCGAGCGACCGACAGTGTAGGCCCAGATTCGTGCCGTCGCCGGTCCGCGGAGCCGGGCTTTGCCGGCGCGCAGCACACATAGCGCCGTTCGAAGGGCAGTGCTGAAGGAGGGGCTCGTGGGGGAACCATGGGTTCCCCCAGCGATTACGCCGCGTGCCGCTCCAGGCGCTCTTCGGCTCGGGCCCGGGCGATGATCCGGTCACGGTCGCCCCAGCGCAACTGGGCTTTCAGCTGCCGATACTCGGCCCAAAGGCCGTCGAGCTCGGCATCCAGCGCATGGATCTCATCTTTCACAGACGAGTCGAGACCCTCCGAGAGGCGATGCCAGAGCTCAGTCCGGCGCTCGCTCAGCTCGTCGATCTCGCGATGGATTTCTTCAGGGGTCCTCATGGTTCCTAAAACGATTCCTCTCCGAGTGTCATTCCCAACTTGCAACTCGTCGGCATCGTCCTCTAGAAGGAGCGCACGATGGCGATCCGCTTTCGGCTCGAGCCCTACGACCTCGACCGGGTCGCCTTTGCGTATTCGCCGGTGCTCGAGGCCATTCTCAGCCTGCACGTTCTGACCCATCCCAAACACCACCCCCTCCAGCACCGTGGGTGCGCGGGATGCGAAAGCTCCGGCCCTCCCTGAAAAGGGAGATCGCGGCCTTCGGATTCGTCTACCACGAGGTCGTCCCGGACGTCTTCCTGCCGCGGCCCGACGACGACTTCCAGTCGTTCGAGGCCGAGCTCGCGCGCCTTCGGTCGCTCGACGAGGAGACCGTGGCGTACGAGTTCACGCGCACGATGTGGGATCACGGCGGCGGCACCGAGCGCGACATGGCGTGGCGGGCCGATGCGGGGATCCGCGGGCACATCGTCAAGCTCGGCGCGGACAAGAGCGCAGGAAGCAGCGGCGCCGTCGAGCTGGCGCTCGACGAGCCGGCGACCTTCGCCGTACGGCTTGCCGACGTCCTCGCCGCCTACTGGGACGCCGCCTTCGCCGAGGAGTGGGAACGGCTCGAGCCCCAGCTCGCCGAATGCGTGACCGCCGGCGGGCGCGAGCTGGCGGAGCACGGCATCTACTCATTGCTCGAGAGCCTCCCTCGCCGGCTCCGCGTAGACCGCAGTGCGAGCGAGTTCGGGATCGATGTCCCGCACGAGCACCGCGTCGACCTCGCAGCCGAGAACGAGACGCTCGTCTTCGTGCCGAGCGCCTATGTCTGGCCGCACGTGCGCGTCAATTGCAACGCGCCGTGGCCGCGCACGATCATCTACGCCGCACCATTCGTCTCGCGCGGAGCACGGCCCGGGTTGCCGCCGGAGGAGCTCGTCCGTGTCCTGCGCGCGGCGGGAGACCAGACGCGGCTCCAGGCGTTGCGGCTGATCGCGCAGCGCCCGCGCTCGACGCAGGAGCTGGCGCCGCTCGTCGACATCACCGAGGCGGGCCTGTCGAAGCACCTGCGCCAGCTCGCCGACGCCGGGCTCGTGACGGCAAAGCGCGAGGGCTACTACGTGCTCTACTCGCTCGCGTCGGGCCGCCTTGCCGCCCTCGGCGATGCCGTGCTCGACTTCGTCTCAGTGCCAGGGTCCGAGGAAGTACCAGACGATCACGGCGCCGCCGACGATTCCGGAGACGACGGCGAGCACCTGCAGAGCGAGGATCATCCGTAGCCGAGCTCGTCGAGCCGGTCCTCGTCGATCCCGAAGTAGTGCGCCAGCTCGTGCAGCACGGTGACGCGGATCTCGTGCTCGAGCTCGTCCGGGTCGGGAAACGATTCCTCGAGCGGCAGCCGGTAGATCGTCACCTTCGCCGGCAGCCATTCCTCCTGTTCGAACAGGCCCAGCAGGTCCGGATCCTCGGCGTTCTCGTCCTCGATGACGACGGCGACGTTCGACAGCCCGTGGGCCAGCTCGGGAGGCAACGCGTCGAGCGCGCGCCGGACGTGCTCCTCGAACGTCACCAGGCGGGTCGCGGCGGCCGGCGCCTCGCGACGAGCCAGACGGTTGCCAAGCCGAACACGAAGCCCCCGATGTGCGCGAAGAACGCGACCCCGCCCCCCGCCTGCGGCGTCGTCAACGACAGCGTCCCGTCCAGTGCCTGCAGACCGATCCACACGCCGAGGAACAGGACCGCCGGAATCTCGCGGAAGAAGAAGAAGAAGCCGAGGATGAACGCCGTCAGCACCCGCGCCCGCGGTAGCAGTAGGAAGTACGCACCCAGCACGCCGGCGATCGCGCCGCTCGCGCCGACGTTCGGAATGCTCCCGTCGGCTGCAGTGCCGAACTGCAACGTCACGTAGGTCTGTGCAACGTCCGCGGCGAGGCCTGCGGCCAGATACCAGAGAAGGAAGCGGACCCGGCCAATGGCGTCCTCGACGTTGTTGCCGAAGATCCAGAGAAAGAGCATGTTGCCCGCGATGTGGACGATCCCGCCGTGCATGAACATCGACGAGAAAACGGTCTCCTCCCACGGAGGATGGTGCGCAAGCTGCGTGTACGGCTGCACGCATGGTCCGTCGATCTTGCACGGGTAGTAGCCGTACTCGAACACGTGCCGCTCGAGGCCGCGCCCGCTGATCTCCCAGAGGTACACGAGCACGTTCGCGACGATCAGCCCGACGGTGACGACGGGGAACTTCCGCGTCGGAACGTTGTCCCGGAGCGGGAGCAACGGCTTAGCGGATCACGAGGGCCATCAGCGCTTTTTGTGCGTGTAGCCGGTTCTCGGCTTCGTCGAACACGGCCGACTGCGGCCCGTAGACGACCTCCTCGGTGATCTCTTCGCCGTAGTGCGCGGGGAGGCAGTGAAGGACGATCGCCTGCTCGCCGGCGCGCTGCAGCAGTTCCTCGTCGATCCCGTACCCTCGCAGGTCGCGGACTCGGCGTTCGTTCTCGGCTTCCTGGCCCATGGACGTCCAGACGTCGGTGTAGAGCACGTCCGCACCTTCGACTGCAGGGTCTGCATCCGCCGTCAGCTCGACCGACCCGCCGCCCTGGGCGGCTCGCTCGACTGCGACTTCGACGGCGCGGGGATCGGGACGGTACGTCTCGGGGGTCGCCGCGACGAACTCCATCCCGAACGTCGCGGCGCCGACCATCAACGATGCGCACATGTTGTTCCCGTCGCCGAGGTAGACGAGCTTCAGCCCTTCGAGGCGCCCGCGGCGCTCGCGAATCGTCAGGAGGTCGGCGAGCACCTGGCAGGGATGGGCGGCATCGGTCAGACCGTTGATCACGGGGATCGATGCGTGCTCGGCCAGTTCTTCGACGTCCCGCTGGGAGAAGGTGCGGATCATGATGGCGTCGAGATAGCGCGAGAGAACGTGGGCGGTGTCCCGGACGGTCTCCCCGCGGCCGAGCTGCAGGTCGTCGGCCGAGAGGTGCAGCGCGATGCCGCCGAGCTGGTAGATCCCGACCTCGAACGAGACCCGCGTCCGGGTCGAAGGCTTGTGGAAGATCATCCCGAGCGTCCGGCCTGGGAGCAGCGGACGGCGCGGGTCGCCCTTCAGGGCCTCTGCCAGGTCGAGCACCCGCTCGAGCTCCTCGCGGCTCCAGTCGGCGACCTTCGTGAAGCTACGCCCCTTCAGGTCTCCGGCGACCGCGATCACCGGTGGATCCTACTCTTGCACCGACTTGACAATCAAGCGCTTAGGTTTTATCCTATAGTCTCCATCAGGAATCAAGAAGGAGGACTCAGAGATGGCCAGTCTGGTTCGCTGGACTCCGTGGAACGAGCTCGCGAGCGTGCACAACGAGATGAGCCGCCTCATGAACGGCCTCCTCGAGGGCAACGGCCGCACGACGCAGGCCTGGGTGCCGGCCCTGGACGTCTGGGAGAGGGAGGACGAGATCGTGTACGCGTTCGACCTCCCCGGCATCCCCGAAGAGAGCATCGAGGTCGAGTTCGAGGACGGCTCCCTGACCGTGTCCGCAGAGCGAGAGCGGAAGCACGAGGTCTCGGACGAGCGGTTCTACCGCTTCGAGCGCCGCTACGGCACCTTCTCGCGCACGATCGGCCTGCCCCAGGGCGTCGACGAGAGCGCGATTCGCGCCGACTACGCCGACGGCGTGCTCGAGGTGCACGTCGCGAAGCCCGAGCAGCCGAAGCCGCGCCGCATCCAGGTCGGCTCCGGCGCGCAGGCGACGCTGGAGGGCGAAGGGACCAAGAAGTAACGTCCTCTCCCAGGACGTACCGGCGAAGGGGCGGCCTCGTGCCGCCCTTCGCGTTTCAGGAGATCAGCGCCGGCGCGTCGAGCAGGCCGCGCTCTCGTAGCACGTCGGCGAGCGTCGGCTCGCCGAGCTCCTGCAGGCGGTAGGTGACACGCAGCGCGGGCTGCTCGAGATCGAGCAGCCGACGCAGGTCGATCGGCGTGCCGACGAGCACGAGCTCAGCGCCGGAGCGGGCGATCGTCTTGCGGAGCTCGTCGATCTGGCGCCGGCCGTATCCCATCGCCGGCAGCAGCGCCCCGACGTGCGGGTGCCGTCGGAAGGTCTCGGCGATCGAGCCGACGGCGAAGGGGCGGGGATCCACAAGCTCGGCCGCACCGTGCTGCTTCGCCGCGAGCACCGCCGCGCCGTAGGTCATCTCCCCGTGCGTCAGCGTCGGGCCGTCCTCGATCGCGAGAACGCGCTTGCCGCGGATGCGGCCGGCGTCGCCCTCGACATAGATCGGCGACGAGGCCAGCACGACGCGCGCATCGGTGTGTCTGTGGATCGAGTTCAGCACGCGGTCGATGCCGTCCTGCTGCGCGCTGTCGACCTTGTTCACGACGCAGACGTCCGCCATGCGCAGGTTCGTCTCACCGGGGTGATAGCGCAGCTCGTGTCCAGGCCGGTGCGGGTCGACGACGACGATGTGCAGATCGGGACGGATGAACGGCGTGTCGTTGTTGCCGCCGTCCCAGACGATCACTTCGGCGTCGCGCTCCGCGAGGTCGAGGATCGCCGCGTAGTCGACGCCGGCGAAGACGAGGTTTCCCTCCGCCAGGTGCGGCTCGTACTCCTCGCGCTCCTCGATCGTCGCATCCGCTGCGTCGAGATCGTCGTACCGCTCGAAGCGCTGCACCGCCTGTCGCGCGAGGTCGCCGTACGGCATCGGGTGCCGGATGACCGCGACGCGCTTGCCGGCGCCGCGCAGCAGCGACGCCACTCGTCGCGTGGTCTGGCTCTTACCGGCGCCCGTGCGTACGGCGCAGACGGAGACGCACGGCTTCGTCGACGTGAGCATCGTCTCGCGCGGCGAGAGCAGCTCGAAGGACGCTCCTGCGGCGAGCGCTCGCGAAGCGACGTGCATCACGTGCTCGTGCGTGACGTCCGAGTAGGCGAAGACGACGACCTCCACCTCGTGCTCGCGCACGAGCGAGTCGAGCTCGTCCTCTGTTGCGACGGGGATCCCGGCGGGATAGAGGGGCCCGGAGAGCTCCGGCGGGTAGAGGCGTCCTTCGATGTTCGGGATCTGGGTCGCCGTGAAGGCGACGACCTCGACGTCCTCGCGACCTCGGTAGGCGACGTTGAAGTTGTGAAAGTCGCGCCCCGCAGCACCGGCGATCAGCACCCGCGTCCTGGTCACGGATGAAGCCTATGCATCTATGCAGACGGCATGCCCGCTGCACCAAGGTCGTTCATGGAGCCTCCAGACGTCGAAGCATCGGGTAGAGAGCGCGAAAGCGAAGGTAACCCTCGTCGTACGCGTCGCGCCACGCCGGGTCCGGCTCGACGGTCGCGCGCACTCGCACGCATGCCGCGACCGCCTCCGCCGGATCGCGCCACTCTCCGGCCGCGACGCCGGCAAGCAGCGCTGCGCCGTAGGCCGAGCCTTCTTCGACCGCGGTCAGCTCGAGCGGCAGATCGAGCACGGACGCCACGATCCGCAGCCAGATCTCGCTGCGCGCTCCGCCGCCGGATACCCGCCCGACCCGGGCCTCGATACCGAGCTCTCGCAAAAGCTCGAGCGAGTCGCGCAGTCCGTACGCGACGCCCTCGAGGACGGCACGCGTCAATGCGCCGCGGTCGTGCTCGAGCGCCGCTCCGACGAAGGCGGCGCGAACGTCCGGATCGGCGTGCGGCGTTCGCTCACCGGCGAGGTAGGGAGCGAACTGCAGCACCCCGGCGCCCGGAGCCCACGCGTCCGCCTCGGCGAGGAGTTGGTCGTATCCGACGCCCGTGACGTCCTGCCACCAGCGGAGCGAGCCGGCAGCGGAGAGCATCACGCCCATGGCGTGCCACGCGCCGGGGACGGCGTGACAGAAGACGTGTGCGCGCGCCTGCGGGTCGACCGCGAATACGGACAGCGCGGCGAAGACGACGCCCGACGTGCCGAGGACGACCGAGACTGGGCCGGGTCCGGCCACACCGACTCCGAGGGCGGCGGCAGCTTGGTCCCCAGCGCCCGGCGCGCCGGGGACGTCCGGCGATTCGTAGGCCGGCGGCAGCCAGGAGTCGTCGATTTCGAGTGTGCCCACGACCTCCGAGCTCCAGCGGCGGTGCGCGACGTCGAAGAGCAGCGTTCCCGACGCGTCGGCGGCGTCGATTGCACGGTCGCCTGTCAGGCGCAGGCGCACGTAGTCCTTCGGCAGCAGCATGTGCGCGGTGCGCGCGTACGTCTCCGGCTCGTGACGCCGGAGCCAGAGAAGCTTCGGTGCCGTGAACCCCGTGAGCGCGCGGTTGCCGGTCAGCGCGATCAGCCGCTCGAGCCCGACACGCTCCTCGATCTCCGCGCACTCGGCTGCTGTGCGCTGGTCGTTCCAGAGGATCGCCGGCCGCAGGACGCGGTCGCCGTCGTCGAGCACGACGAGGCCGTGCATCTGCCCGGAAAGGCCGATCGCGCGTGGCTCCACGCCGAGTGCAGTGAGTGCGTGCTGCGAGGCGTTCCACCAGTCCTCGGGATCCTGCTCCGCCCAGCCGGGACGCGGGGTGGACAACGCGTACCCCTCCTCGGCGCGCGCGACGACTTCGCCGTGCTCGTCGATCGCGACCGCCTTGACGCCGGTCGTCCCGACGTCGAGGCCGACAAGTGCCTGAGCACCGGTCAACGAGGCCCGCCGCCGGCGGCTCCGTCGCTAGGATTTCCAGAACGAGCGCCGCGGCTGAGAGGCGAAATCCCCAGGGAAGCTGTTGCATCACGCGATCGTTTGCTCCGCGACCTCACGGCACGACGCCGAGCTCGTCGAGCGAGACGCGCAGCTCCTCCACATCGCGGTAGACGCGGAAGGCGCCGGCGCGCGTGAGCTCATCCTCGCCGTAGCCGCCGGAGAGCAGTCCGACGCTGAGCATCCCGGCGCGCCGCGCCGCGAGCAGATCCCAGACGGCGTCGCCCACGACGTAGCAGAGTCCAGGGTCGACCCCCAGCCGCTCGGCGCAGCTCAGGAAGAGGTCCGGCTCCGGCTTCGCGCGCTCGACGTCGCCGCGCGCGATGACCACGGTGTCGTCGCCGACGCCGAGCGCTTCGAGCGACGCGTCGATTTCCGGTCGCCGGCCTGACGTGGCGATTCCGTGCGCAACGCCGCCGCGGCGCAGCTCCTCCAGCAGCGCGACCGCGCCGGGCAGCGGCCGCCGCTTCGGCAGCAGCTCGCGGTAGAGCTCGCCGTGACGTTTCTGCAGCGCTTCGGTCTCGTCGGGAGTCAGCTCCCGGCCCAGCTCGCGCGCGAGCGCACGCGAGAACAGGCCGCCGCTCATCCCGATCCTCCGGTGCACCTTCCAGCCTTCCACCGCCAGGTCCGTCTCGGCGAGCGCACGCTGCCACGCGAAGACGTGCGCATACACCGTGTCGACGAGCGTCCCGTCGAGGTCGAAGATGAGTGCCTGCACTATGCGCCCAGGGCGGCGTACACGAGCTCGTACGCGGCCACGGCGTCCTTGCGCGACTGGGCCTCGCGGAGTGCGGCGTCGTCGATCCGGTCGGCAACCGAGTCGATGAACCGCCACTGGAGGACGCTTCGGCGCACGGCGGCGACGGCGTCCTCGGTGTAGGGATAGAGGTCGAAGCCGAGCCGCTCGCCGCTCTCGCCGTACCCGGCACGTCGTAGCTCGATTGCGAGCTCGAGCGTCTCCATGAAGGCCGTCGCGCCGACCATGTTGTCGTCGTCGAACGTTCCCCAGCCGGAGTTCGCGTGCTGGTGTCCGAGCAGGCCCTCGGCGGCGAGCAGCGCGGCGTACTCGGCGAGGTTCTCGCCGTTCATGATCAGGTGCTGCCAGTCCATGTTGACCTGCACGTTGTCGATCCCCTGCGCACGCAGCTTGTGGATCACGTGCAGCGTCATCCCGATGTTGCGCATCAGGATCTTCATCGCCGGCTCGGAGTTCTTATGCTCGAGGAAGACCTTCACGCCGTGGCCTCCCGCGGCTTCGGCCGCTCGGCCGACTCCCTCGATCAGCCACGCCCACGACTCGCCGTACGGCGTCTGGAAGGGATAGTTGTAGCCCTCGATCCCCGGCCAGATGATGAAGTGGGCGCCGATCGAGCCCGCGAAGTCGGCCGCGTCGACGGTGCGCTCGACCGCTTCCGCGCGGGTGCCCGGATCGGGCGAGATCAGTCCGCCGCGGCCGAATCGAGGGTCGAGGTGCAGGCCGGTCGCGACTGCGTACACGTCGTGCCCGCCGAGCGCCTGGCGCACCTCGTCGAGGTTCTCCCTGGAGAGCTCCTGCGGATAGTGGAACTCGTAGCCGTCGATCAGGTCGCCGAGACCCTCGACGGCGCGCCGGACCTTGACGGCGATCTCCTCGCCGGCCCAGTCGGGTTGATAGCCACCCGGCACGAAGCGGGTGACCATCGGGCCGAAGGCCCAGATGCCGAGACTGGTCTTCACGCGGCAAGCCTAACTTTGCGTCGGCGGCTCCGTTCGGCGTCCCTTCTGGCCACGTGAGTGCGAAGCTGCCTACAATCGATCGATGATCGAGTTCCACCTCGATCCACACTCGGGCGTGGCCGTGTATCTCCAGCTCGTCCAGCAGGTGAAGGAAGCGCTGCGCCTGGGTCTGCTCGACGTCGGCGACCAGTTGCCGACGGTGCGCGAGGTTGTCGCCGACCTCGCCATCAACCCGAACACGGTGGCGAAGGCCTACCGCGACCTCGAGCGGGAAGGACTGGTCGTCGCGCATCCGGGCCGCGGCACGTTCATCGCCGGCACGCTCGCGAGGCCGTCGCTCGAGCACCACGAAAAACTGCTTCGCGAGCTGCGTCGATGGGTGGAGGAAGCCCAGCGGGCCGGGCTCGACGAGGAGAGCATCCGCGCCCTGGTCTCGACGACCCTCCGGGAGGCGCTCGCCCGCAGGGTCGCGTGAGCGCGCTCGAGACCTGGGCTCTCGGCAAGCGCTACCGGAGGTCGTGGGCCTTACGCGACTGCACGCTGTCGGTTCCGGAGCGTGCGATCGTGGGTCTGGCCGGGCCCAACGGCGCCGGGAAGTCGACGCTCCTCAGCCTGGCCGTCTCGCTGCTCGCACCGACTGAAGGGCGGATCAGCGTGCTCGGGGGCGACCCGCGCCGCGACCCGAGCGTGCTGGCGAACGTCGGCTACGTCGCGCAGGGCGCCCCGCTCTACCGGTCGTTCACCGTGCGCGACACGCTCGAGTTCGCGAGGCGGACGAACAAACGATGGGATCCCGTTGTCGCACGCGAGCTGCTCACGCGGGTGCCGGTCGACCGGCGCGTCTCGGCCCTCTCGCCGGGCGAGCGCGCGCGTCTTGCGCTCGCGGTGGCGCTCGGCAAGCGACCGTCCCTGCTCCTTCTCGACGAGCCGTTTGCCCGCCTCGATCCCCTTGCCGGCCGCGAGTTCCTGCAGATGCTCATGGACGGAGTGGCGGAGACGGGCGCGACGGTCATGATCGCGTCGCACGTGGTGGCAGACATCGAGCGCGTCTCCGACCACATCGTGCTGCTGAGCGACGGGCGCGTTCGGCTCGAGGGGAATGCCGAAGAGCTTCTCGCTTCGCACCGGTTGCTGACCGGCGCGCGCCGGCCGCTGGGCAGGCTCCTCGGCGTCCGCGAGGTCGTTCGCGAGCGGCACAGCGGCAGGCAGATGACGTTGCTCGTGCGCACGGGGGACGGGCCGCTCGATCCGTCGTGGTCGGTCGGCGACATCGGGCTCGAGGAGCTCCTGCTCGCGTACATGGCGCCGGAGCGCCTGCCGAAGCCCGGCGCACCGGAGAGAGGGCGCCTGCGATGGCATGGGTGACCTGGCGGCAGCACCGCGCCCAGCTCCTCGTCGGGACGGCGCTTCTCGCTGGCGCCGCGCTCACCGCCGCACTCACCGCGATTCCGATCCGGGAGGCGTATCACAGACAGGCGCTGTCCTCCTGCCTACCGCCCGCGACGCGGTCCGGATGCGAGCTGATCGTCAGGCACTTCGAGAATCAGTTCGGCGGCGGCGTCAGCGTCGTCCGCTACCTCGTCATCCTTCCAGCGCTCGTCGGGCTGTTCGTGGGTGCGCCGCTGCTCGCGCGTGAGCTGGAGCTCGGGACCCATCGGTTCGCGTGGACGCAGGGTGTCACGCGACGTCACTGGTTGCTGGCGAAGACCTTGCTGCTCGCGCTTGCGACGACACTCGCCGCGCTCGCGTTGAGCGCCGTGGTGATGTGGTGGCGCGGCCCGTTCGACAGCCTCAACGGGCGAATGAGCCCCGACGGATTCGACGTGGAGGGAATCGTCGTCCCGGCGTACGCGGTCTTCGCGCTTGCGGTCGGCGTGCTCGCGGGTGCATTGCTGCGTCGCACGATTCCTGCCGCGACCGCAGCGCTCGGAGTGTTCGTCGCCACGCGCCTGGTCGTCACCACCTTCTTGCGGCCGCATTACCTCCCCGCGCGCCACGAGACGGCGACGGGTCTCGCTCCGGGTCCGCACGCGCGCGACTGGGTTCTGAGCAACACCCTCGTCGATGCGCTCGGGCGTCACGTCTCGGCCGCAAGAGAAGACCTCGCGATCCTGCACGCGCAAAACGCGCGGATCGACGCGCAGGAGTACCTGCTTTCGCTCGGCTGGCGCAGGGCGATCAGCTTCCAGCCCGCCGATCGTTTCTGGACGTTCCAGGTCGTCGAGACTGCGATCTTCCTGTCACTCGCCGCAGCGGCCGTCCTGCTCGCCCGTTGGCGCCTGGAGCGGAGACCGTCGTGAGCGACATGCCGCTCGATCGTGCCGAGCTCATACGTCGGCTCGGACTGACCGCGGCCGCAGCGGCTGTGCCGGGCGCGCGGGCGGCGTTCGACGAGGATTCGCCCAACTTCCTGCGACCGCACCCGGAGTGGCGATTCGTCTTCGTGAACCACGCAAAGACGAACCCGTTCTTCGTACCGACCCGCTACGGCATCCAGGATGCATGCTCGCTGCTCGGGACCAGCTACCGGTGGACGGGATCGATTCGCAGCGACGTCGGAGAGATGCTCGTCGCCATGCGGCGTGCAATCAGGGAGAAAGCCGACGGCATCGCCGTCTCCGTGATCGAGCCGAAGGCGTTCGACAAGCCGACCGCCGAGGCGCTCGACCGCGGCATCCCGGTCATCGCCTACAACGCCGACGGCAGCAGGAGCAACGCCCGACTCGCCTACGTCGGCCAGGACCTCTACCAGTCGGGCCTGAAGTTCGGCGCTCGGATCGCCGCGCTGGTCGGAGAGGGGAGGGTGTTCATCTTCATCGCGACTCCGGGCCAGCTGAACATCCAACCTCGCGTCGACGGAGCCTTCGACGCGATCAAGGACTCGGGCAAGCCCATCTACGCGACCGTTGTCGCAACCGGCCCGGAAGTCCGGCGCGAGAAGGCGCGCATCGAGTCGACCTTTCTTCGACACAAGGGTCTCCGCGGCATGTTCGCCGTGGACGGCGGCTCGACCCAGGGAGTCGCCGAGGTGATGCGCAAGTACGGCCTCCACAAGCGCGGCGTGCGTGCCGGCGGCTACGACCTGCTGCCCGCGACTCTGCGCGCGATCGCGGAAGGGCACCTGGACTTCACCATCGACCAGCAGCCCTATCTGCAGGGATTTCTGCCGACGTTGCAGCTCTTCTTCGCCAAGTACAGCGGAGGGCTCGTCGCCCCCGCCGACACGAACACGGGTCTGCTGTTCGTGACACGGAAGAACGTCCGGCGCTACATCACCACCCGGACCCGCTACGAGGGCAGCTCGAGCCACCGCGAGTTCCCAGTCACCTAGCCGAGTTCTCCCGGCAGAGTGACTTGCGCCGCCGAATTCTCTATCGTACTAGTGCAACGCACCAATGTGGGCGTCGACTCGGCGAGCCGTGGCGAGGAGGAGGTGGCGGTTCATGGCGGAGCGGGGCGTGCGCTTTTGACAGCGATTCGCCCATGGTTTTGACTAGCCCTTGTCGTTGGGTTAACTAGGAGGCGCAATGCAATTGAGGAAAGTCTCTCGCAGTTCGGTGGCGCTACTGCTGGCCGCCGTTGCCGCGGTTGCAACGGTTGCCGGTGCCACCGCAGGTGTCAACAAGAAGAGCGCAAGCATCCAGGTCTGCGTCTTGCTGCCGGACACGAAGTCGTCCGTCCGCTGGGAGCAGTTCGACAAGCCGTACTTCGCCGCGGCGCTGAAGAAGGCCGGCGTCACGTACTCGATCACCAACGCGCTGAACGATGCGCAGAGGCAACGCGCGCAGGCGGATCAGTGTCTCGCCAACGGAGCCAAGGTGGTCATCGTCACCTCGCTCGATGCCGGCTCCTCGATCGCGATCCAGAAGGCGGCCAAAGCGAAGGGCGCCGTGTCGATCGACTATGACCGGCAGGTCGTCGGCGGAATCGCGAAGGTCTACGTCACCTTCGACGGCGCCGCTGTCGGTCGGGCGCAGGCGAACGGCGTCGTCAACGCTCTCAAGGGCAAGTCGAAGCCCGTCGTCGCCGAGCTCTGGGGCGGACCGACGGACCAGAACGCGTTCTGGTTCAAGAGCGGAAACGACCAAGTGCTGAACCCGCTGTTCAAGAAGGGAACGATCACGAAGGGCCCGCAGAAGTTCGTGCCGGGCTGGCTGGCCACCAACGCACAGCCGATCTTCGAGCAGATGCTCCTCCAGACGAACAACAAGATCGACGGGGCCATCGCGGCCAACGACAACATCGCCGGAGCGGTGATCGCCTCCCTGAAGGCAAAGGACCTGAAGCCGATCGCGCTCTCGGGGCAGGACGCCACGGTCCAGGGCGTTCAGAACATCATCTCGGGCTGGCAGACAATGACGGTGTACAAGTACGTCCCGGCGGAGGCCAACGCGGCCGCCGCTGCAGCCGTCGCGCTGCTCAAGGGACAGAAGCCGAAGACCAACACGTTCAGGAAGAACGGCAGCAAGAAGGAACCGACACTGACGATCCCGGTGGTCTCGATCACGAAGGCCAACTACACGAGGCTCTTCAAGGACAAGTTCCTGAAGAAGAGCGACGTCTGCGTCGGGGAGTTCGCGCAGTTCTGCAAATAGCCGAGCACGGTGGAGGCGCTCCGCGCGGGGCGCCTCCACCGCTTTATGGTAGGACCGCCCACCTTGAACGGGACACCGCTACTCGAGCTACGTGGCACATCCAAGTCGTTCGGCTCGGTCCACGCGCTGACGGACGTCGACTTCGAGGTTCGCGCCGGCGAGGTGATGGCGCTCGTCGGCGACAACGGGGCGGGCAAGTCGACCCTGATCAAGTGCGTGGCCGGAATCCACGGCTACGACAGCGGCGAGATCCTCTTCGACGGCAAACCGGTGAGCATCCACGGACCGAAGGACGCGGCGAGGCTCGGAATCGAGGTCGTCTACCAGGACCTCGCTCTTGCCGACAACCTGGACGTCGTCCAGAACATGTATCTCGGTCGTGAGGAGCGCGACTGGCTCTTCCGTCTGAACGAGCCGCTCATGGAGCAGCGCACGGCGGAGACGCTGCGTTCGCTCGCCGTCACGACGATCCGGTCGATCCGCCAGCCGGTTGCCTCACTGTCCGGCGGACAGCGGCAGTCGGTTGCGGTGGCGAAGGCCGTTCAGTGGAACTCCAGGCTCGTCATTCTCGACGAGCCGACGGCGGCGCTCGGCGTCGCCCAGACGCGACAGGTGCTCGACCTCGTCAAGCGCCTCGCCAGCAACGGCCTTGCCGTCGTGCTGATCTCGCACAACCTGCAAGACATCTTCGAGGTGGGGAACCGCATCACCGTTCTCCGCCTCGGCAGCGACGTCGGCGTCTACGAGCGAGACAAGACCACTCAGGAGGAGATCGTGCGCGCGATCACCGCGGGGGTTCCGACGAAGGCCGAGGTCTCGGAGACCGTGCCGGAGCTGGCGACGTGAGCCTCGACGTCGACGTCGATGTCGCCGCCCCCGGCGTCGCCCTCCCGGAGGGCGAGGAAGCAGCGGAGCGGGCAGGACCCCTACGGCGAGCGATCGACAACTTCAAGTCCGGCAACCTCGGCGTCCTGCCGGTGGCCGTCGGGCTGCTCGGGATCGTCGTCTACTTCAGCTTCACGGCCGCGAATTTCTTCAGCGCCGCGAACTTCAACAACGTCATCGTGCAGATGGCCGGCACGACGATGCTCGCCTACGGGGTCGTCTTCGTCCTCCTGCTCGGGGAGATCGACCTCTCGATCGGGTACCTCAGCGGCATCGCCGCGCTCTCGGTGGCCGAGTTCCAGCTGGCCGGCAGCTCGCACGACTACCCGGGGATCATCGCGATCGCGCTCGCGATCCTCATCGTCGCGGCGATCGGCGCTGCCCAGGGCTCGATCGTCGCGCTCGTCGGCGTTCCGTCCTTCGTCGTGACGCTCGCCGGCCTGCTCATCTGGCAGGGCGTGATCTTGCACGTGCTCGAGCTCCGCGGCGTGATCATCATCGAGGACAGCCTCGTCAACGATCTTGCCAACTACTTCTTCTCGAACACGGCCGGTTGGATCATCGCCGCCGTGATCAGCGGCGGCTATCTCGCGATCGTCCTTGGAGGCGTGCTGGGCCGCCGCCGCGCCGGAGTCGCCGTGGGGAGGCCGGTGCTGTCCGTGGCGAAGGTGCTCGGAGTCGCCGCGGCCTCGTTGGGCGTGGTGGCCATCTGCAACCGGGACCGTGGACTGCCGCTCGCAGGGCTGCTCGTAGTCGTTTTCCTCGTCGCGCTGACGTTCCTCGCCAAGCGGACGCCGTTCGGCCGTCACGTCTACGCCGTTGGCGGGAGCGCCGAGGCGGCCCGCCGCGCCGGCATCAGCGTCACACGTGTCCGCATCCTCGTCTTCATGATCTCGGGGATCATGTGCGGCGTCGGGGGCGTCATCCTCGCGGCACGCCTCAACTCGGTCGACCTGAACGTGGGTGGCGGCACGCTGCTCCTCGACGCGATCTCAGCTGCGGTGATCGGCGGTACGAGCCTCTTCGGCGGCCGTGGGGAGGTGCGGAGCGCGCTGCTCGGCTCGCTCGTCATCGCCACGATCGCCAACGGTTTGAACACCGGGGGCTACTCGACAGGAACGATCTACGTCGTGACTGGCGTGATCCTCCTCCTCGCGGTAACGCTCGACACCATCGCCCGCCGGCTGCAGGCGAGGTCGGGCCGCTAGCGACCGACGACGAGGATTCTGTCGACCTTCACGTTCTCGAGTCGGGTCTCGGCGCCGCCGGGATACCGCACCACGAGCTCGCGCACCTTCGTCGCGTCCCCCAGGCCGAAGTGCACCCGCGGGTCCTCGGAGGAGAGGTAGCTCGAGCCGGCCTGGAGCTCACGGACGAGCCTGCGGCCGTCTGGAAGAAGCGCGGTGACGAGGGCACCGGGGGCGAAACGCGCCAGCGCGACCTCGAGCCAGTGGCCGCTCGGTGAGGTGTTCCGCAACAGCACCAGTGACCCGCCGACTGTGTTCACGGCGACATCGACGCGACCGTCGTTGTCGTAGTCCGCCGCGGCAAGGCCCCGTCCGTTCACGCGCAAGTCCTGCAGCAGGCCGGCGTCGACGAAGCCGCCGCGCCGTGGCACGAGCACCTGCAAGCGGGCAGCATCCTTTTCGAGGTTGGTCATCGGAATCGCGCCGTTCGTGAGCACCAGATCGAGGCGGCCCGAGTTCTTCAGGTCGACCCAGCTGTCGCCCCAGCCGGCGGTGACGTTCTTCGGGAGAGCCGCGCGTGCGAAGCGCCCGTCGCCGAGTCGGCGATAGAACGCATGCGTTTCGCGGCGCGAGTTGCTGACGAAGAGGTAGCGCTCCTGTACGGCGATCCCCATTCCCGCGTTCCTGGCTGCCACCTGCGCGCGACGGGCTTCCTCGACGAAGTGGAAGCCGAGCGGCCCGCCGGGCTCGTTCACGTACAGGCGGTTCGGATCGCCGTCGTTGACGACGTACAGGTCGGGGCGGCCGTCGCCGTTGAAATCGGAGAACACCGCCCCGAGGCTGTGGTCATGCGGCGCTGGATCGAGTCCAACCTTCTCGCCGACCTCACGGAACCTCGCGCGCCCTCGCGCGTCGCTTCCCGCGTTGACGAACAGGAGGTCGCGTACGCCGGCATCGTTGTTGGGGAAACCGGCTGCCGAGTTCGGAATCGCAGCGTTGACGTCGGTATAGCCGGCGACGAACAGGTCGGGGCGCCCGTCGCCGTTCACGTCCGAGACCGCGGCACCGGAGTGCCAGCCGAAGGAGACGACACCCGACGCGCGGGCGTCCTGGGTGAACCTTCCGTTTCCGTCGTTCCAGAGGAGCTGGTCGTCGACGGCAGTCGTCACGTAGAGATCGGTGTGCCCGTCGTCGTTGAAGTCGGCGGCGACGCAACCCTGGCCGCGCACGGCCAGGCCTGCGCCTGAGCCGGCGGTGACGTTTACGAACCTGCCGTGGTCGTTCCGGAAGAGGGCGCTCCTCGGGAATCCGCCGTGCGTCTGCCACTGCGGGATGTTGGCGTCGGCGTAGTTGTTGACGACGAAGAGGTCGAGCCAGCCGTCGTTGTTGTAGTCGAGCCAGCAGAGCCCTCCGCCCATCATCGCCACGGGATCGTTGGACACGCCGAACCGGAAGGAGCCCTGGCGGAAATCGAGTCCTACCTGCGCGGCGACGTTCTCGAGCCGGTAGCCGCGGAGCTGAGGAACCGGCGAGGTCGGAGCGGGCGCCGACCTCGTCCGGACGAGCGTCCAGCGCGCGCCGTTCTGCTCGAGCCGATACGTCCGGCCTCCGAGCCGAACGACTCCGACCGCCGGAGCCTGGCCCTCGCCCTGCTCCAGCCAGACGCTCGCCGCGCCGGCCGGCCGCGTGTGCAGCGCCGTGAGCAAGCCGCTGACGATCGGCCGCGCCGTCGCCGGCGTCAACCGCGAGTCGACGCCCTTCGACGGCAGGATCGAGATCGCGGGCAGCGTGCCGGTCGCGGGTGCGGCGGACGCGGCGGTCGTGTGTGCCGGGATGCCGGCGGCGATGAGCCCGCCCGCGTAGAGCGCCAGCGCAGCGCAGGCCACGAGCGCGAGCCTCCCGGGGGACAGCCGGAGCCGTTGGAGGGGCAGCGCTTCGAGTAGGGGGCGCGCGGCGCAGACCAGCGCCAGGGCGCACAACAGGGCGACCTTGCTCGCGTACTCCGTCCGCATGGGCGCGATCAGGAGGGCGGCCAGCAGGCCCACGCTCACGGCGTACACGACTCGAGCGGTCGCCCCTCGCGGCGCCGTCTTCGGGTCCGTGATCATGAAGAACAGGAACACCAGCACCTCGGGCGAGGTGAGCAGGACCCACCAGAAATGTGCGCCCGTGATCGGGCCGAGGTGCCAGCGCGCGGTCATCTCGTGACCGCTCGCCGCGAGCACGCCGATCCCGGCGGCGAACGCGAGCCAGAAGCCGACGGCGATCCAGAGCAGCCGCAGCCGCGAGAGGATCAGCAACCCGCCTGCGATGATGATCGCGAAGGCGAGGCCCAGCCACGGCGACATCGGACCCCACCAGAAGTCGAGCGGCTCGGCGCGTGCGCTGCCGAGCACGAGGAAGCAGAGGAGGAGGCCGAAGTTCGAGGGGTTGAAGATGTGCCCTCCGCGCCAGTGGATCACGTGCTTCGAGAGGAGCGACACCGCAGCCGTCGCCACGAAGATCCACCATCCGCGAAGGCTCCACCAGTCGCCGTGCTCCGTCCCCGGAACCCGGAGGATGAAGGCCACGCCGTTGCCGGTCAGAAGCGCACTTGCGGGCCAGAGGATCACGTGCTGCCGCCGGACGGCGATTCCCACCTCGAGGACGGCACACGTCACGAGGGACAGGAGAATCTGGGCAATCGACAGGCGGAAGTCGAACGCGACCTGTCCCAGCACCTGCAGGGAGGTGATCACGGCCGCGAGGTGCAGCCTCGGGTCGCTCAGCCTCGGGAGCAGCACCGGATACGGCCTGCCGCGGATCTCGAGCGTCAGGCCGCCGGGGGCCGGTGCGGCGTGCGCGCTCATCGCCACGTCCATGGTAGTGAGAGCACGGCGGGAATTCGAGTGCGCGAAAATGGCGGTGTGCAGCTGGATCGAGCCCTCGCCATCGTCGCGTTCGTCGTCTCTGAGGCCTCGGGGCCCGTCTCGGTGTTCGTCGCCGACGGGCACGGCGAGGTCATCGCCGCGGCGACGATGGACGGCGCCGCACCGGACACGCGGCTCAACGCCGAGCGGAAGGCGTACACGGCTGCGCGGAGCGACGCGCGGACGACCGGCGAGCTTGCTGACAAGGTGCGCGACGATCCGGTCGAACGTGCGAGCTTCGACCCGTTCTTCACCTTCTTCCGCGGGGGGTTGCTGCGTTCGAGGGCGACACGCGGGTCGGGGCGGTGGGCGTCAGCGGTCTCTCCGGCGAGGCCGACGAGCAGCTCGCGCGCCGCGCGATCGAGTCGGTCGGGCTCGGTCTAGCCGAAGTCGACGGGCAGTCCGGTCCGGGATGATTGATGGAGTGCCTCGAGCACGCGCGCTTGCGCGAGCGCATCCTCGCGCCCGAGCAGCGGCTCGGCCTCGCCGCGGATCGCGTCGCTCAGGTCCTCGAGCTCGAGCCGATACGAGTCGGAGGTGTCGAGCTCGATTCGCTCTGTCCCGCCGTCTCGCCGCACCTCGATCCCCGGGCGCTTGCAATGCCAGGGATCGTCGAGGAACAGCGACCCCTCGCTCCCGATCGCCTCGAGCTCGTCCCGCTCGGGGAGCGCCGTCCCGCAGTCGAACAGCGCGAGTACGCCGTTCGGGAAGCGAAGTAAGGCGGTGAACACCCAGTCCGTACCCGTCTCGCCGATTCGCGCCTCCCCGTACACCGACGCGGGTTCCCCGCCGAGCAGTCGCGAGCCGCTGACGCAGTAGCAGCCGACGTCCATCAGCGCGCCGCCTTCGAGGTCGGTGTGCAGGCGGATGTTGTCCGGGTCGTAGAGTGAGTAGCTGAACGCGGAGCGGACCAGGCGCAGCTCGCCGATCGCTCCTTCTTCGACCAGCCGCGTAAGTCGAAGCGTCTGCGGGTTGTGGCGGTACATGAAGGCCTCGCTGAGGATGCGCCCGGTCCGCTCGGAAGCATCGAACGCTTCCTCGGCGTCTTTCGTGTGCCCGGACAGCGGCTTCTCGCAAAGCACGTGCTTGCCCGCCTCGAGCGCGCGGATCGACCACTCGCAGTGCATGCTGTTCGGGAGCGAGATGTAGACCGCCTCGATCTCCGGGTCCGCGAGCAGCGCGTCGTACGATCCGTACGCCCGCTCGATTCCCTGCTCTCGCGCGTACTCGTCGGCGCGTGCCTGATCCCGGCTCGCCACGCCGACGAGGTCGACCTTCGGCGACGCCTTCGCCCCCGGAATCACCTTCCGGTTGATGTCGGCGGTCGAGATGATCCCCCACTTGACTGGTGCGCTCAACGAAGCCTCCTTCTTGGCGGAACGCCGATCATAAGCTCGCGTCTCTGCGCCTCACCCGTCGGCGAGTACGAGGGTCGCCTTCACGCCACGGGACGCGAACGCATCGGCGAAGCGATCGAGCGGAACACGCAGGCTGACGAACTCTTGCAGCGCGTCCGGCCACAACTCGCGGGCGCGGGCGAGACCGTCGACCGCGGCGAGCCAATCCTGCCGGTGGGCGTTCACGCTGCCGAGGACAGCGCGGTTTTCGAGGATCATGTCGACGCCGATCACGCGTCCGTCGAGCTCGACGGTCTGCTGACGACCGTCGATCCCGAGCAGGCACGCAACCCCGTTGCGGCGGAGCATGCCGATGCTCTCTGTCATGACCTGTGAGTTCCCGGTGGCCTCGACGACGAGGTCGAACCCGCCGACGTCCGCACGAAGCGCGGCGAGCGGCGCGTCACTGGTGGAGAAATAGCGTGCGCCGCAAGCCGAGACGAGTTGCGTGCGCGGGTCGCTGCACGCGCCGCGAGAAGCCGTCCACACGTCGAGGCCGGAAAGTCGCAGAAGGTACGTCGAGAGCATGCCGATCGCTCCGGCGCCGATGACCAGTGCGCGCTGGAGCTCCCACGGCTGGCGCCCGCCGATCGCTCGTGCATGCCTGATTCCTCGCGCACAGATCGACGCGGGCTCGGCGAGAACACCCAGGCGGCCGAGTGAACGCGGGATCGGGATCAGCTGCGCGGGATCTTCGGCGACGACCTCGCGCGCGAAGCCGTGCAGGCGGGTGATGCCGCGCTCGCGGTATTCGCCCGTCAGGCAGGAGTCGGGGAATCCCTCCTCACACGCCGCGCAGCGCGTGCAGGAGCGGCGGACGATCGCAGTGACCAGATCGCCCTGCGTGAACCCGTGGCCATCGCATTCGACGACGGCGAGCGCCTCATGGCCGAGTACGAGGATCGTGTCGCCTTCGGGCGGTATACCGAAGAGCCCTTCGACGATCTCCCGGTCGGTGCCGCAGACGCCGACCTCGAGCGAACGGAGGAGCACCTCGCCCTCGCCTGCGCGGACGGCGGGTACCTCGGCGACGCGCGCCGTATGCGCGGTTCCCGGCTGCGTGACGAGCGCGAGCAAGCCTAGGCGGCTGTCAGGCCGCCGTCGATGACGAACACGGTGCCGGTGACGAACGCCGCCTTGTCGGAAGCCAAATAGGCGACGGCCTCCGCGATCTCCTCCGGCGTCCCCAGACGTCCCATCGGCTGCCGGCCGCGCAGTGCGTCGAGCGACTCGCCCGACTCCTCGATCAGGCGCCTGACCCACGGCGAGTCGACCGTGCCGGGGCAGACGGCGTTGACACGGATGCCGTCTGACACGTGATCGACCGCGAGCGCGCGGGTCAACGCGACGACTGCTCCCTTCGACGCGCAATACGCCGCGCGGTTGCGCAGGCCGACCAGTGCCGCGACCGATGCCAAATTCACGATCGACCCGCGCCCCCGCGCGGCCATGCCGGGGATCGCATGCTTGCAGCAGAGGAACGTCCCGCGCGCGTTGACGGCGAAGACGTTCTCCCAGAGCTCCAACGCCGTGTCGGGCGCCGTCGTCGTCGATCCGATCCCGGCGACGTTGATCAGCACGTCGAGGTCGGCCATCGCCGGCGCGACCTGTTGCTCGTCACGCACGTCGAGCTGCAGCGCGTGCGCGTCGGGGCCGAGTTCGCGCGCGATCTCCTCGACGGGCGCGAGTGCGACGTCGGCAAGGATCACCTCGGCGCCTTCGCCGGCGAGGCGTCGCGCGACCGCGGCGCCGATCCCGGAGCCTGCACCGGTGACGAGGACGCGGGTCCCGGCGAAGCTCATGTCCCGTGGGGGTGGAGCACGGCACCTTCGGAAGCAGATGCGACGAGTGCGCGGTAGCGGGCGAAGACTCCGTTCACGTATCTCGGCGGCGGCGGCTGCCACTCGACGAGCCGCTCCCTCAGCTCGGCGTCCTCGAGCTCGACGGAGAGGCTCTTCGAGTCCACGTCGATCGTGACCACCTCTCCGTCGCGCACGACCGCGAGCGGCCCTCCGCGGGCGGCTTCGGGTGCAACGTGGCCCACCATCAGGCCGCGGGTGGCACCCGAGAACCGCCCGTCCGTGACCAGGGCGACGGACTCGCCGAGGCCGGCCCCGACGACCGAGGCGGTCACGCTGAGCATCTCCCGCATCCCGGGCCCGCCTGCCGGTCCTTCGTAGCGCACGATCAACACGTCGCCTTCGCGAACCTCACCCGACCGCACGGCGTCCGTGCATGCCTCTTCGCTGTCGAACACGCGCGCAGGCCCGCGGTGCCGGCGGCGGGCGGTGCCGGCGACCTTCACGAGGCTGCCGTCCGGTGCGAGATTGCCGTGGAGCGCTCGCAGGGCCCCCGTCGGCTTGAACGGCTTCTCGAGCGGGAACAGCACCTCGCCGTCAGGTGGCTCCCCGTCGGCCGTTGCAGCGTCGAGCGTCGCTCCCTCGACCGTCGGAGCCGACCCGTCGACGAAGCCGCCGCGCACGAGCTCGTGGATCAGCGTCCTCGTGCCGCCGGCGCGGTGGAGATCTTCCGCCATCCAGCGACCCGAGGGCGCAAGGCTCGCGAGCACCGGAGTGCCGCTTCCGATCTCTGCGAGGTCCTCGAGCGTGAGCACGGCGCCGGCCTCTCGCGCGATCGCGAGCAGATGCAGGATCCCGTTCGTCGAGCCGCCGGTGGCTGCGATTCCCGCCATCGCGTTCAGCAAGGCGCGCCGATCGAGGAAGCGCCGCGCCGTCGCGCCCTGCTCGACCAACTGCACGGCCAGCGTTCCCGCGCGGACTGCCGCAGCTGCCTTCGCGTCCCGTTCGTCGGCCGGTATCAGCCCGTCGCCGATTCGGGCGATGCCGAGACAGTCGAGCGCAACGGCCATCGTGTTCGCGGTGAAATGGCCCGCGCACGTGCCGGCGCCCGGACAGGCGCGCTGCTCCAGTTCGTCGAGCTCGGCGCGGGGCATCAGTCCTCGCTCTTCGGCACCGACGGCCTCCCAGACGTCCTGGATCGTGACTTCGCGGCCGCGCCAGCGCCCGGCGCGCATCGGACCGCTGTAGAGAACGACGGCAGGCTTGTCGACACGGGCGAGCGCCATCAGCGCGGCCGGCACCGTCTTGTCGCACCCGACCAGGCAGACGAGCCCGTCGAAATCATGCGCGTGCACCATCAACTCGATCGAGTCCGCGATCACCTCGCGCGAGACCAGCGATGCGCGCATCCCCGGAGTGCCCTGCGACTGGTTGTCCGAGACGGCGATCGTGTTGAACCCGAGCGGGACACCGCCCGCTGCCGTCACTCCCTCGCCGACGCGATCGGCGAGCTCGCGCTGGTTCAGGTTGCACGGCATCGTCCCGGTCCACGTCGAGGCAATGCCGATGATCGGACTGCCCAGACGCGCCGGGTCGATCCCCATCGCCCGGAAATGTGCGCGCGCCGGGGCGCGCTCCGCACCGGCGCGCAACCCCTCGCGTGCGCGTAGGCGGAGCGCCTCGTGTGGCGTGGACGCCATCGACGAGGCGAGCGTACTATCGCGCCACGGCTGAGGAAGAACGCACCGGACTCGGGGCTGCTCCGCACGTGGAAGCTCCCGGCGACATCCCCGAGATCGGCGTGGGAATGCTCGGCTATGCGTTCATGGGCAAGGCGCACTCGAATGCACTGCGCAAGCTCCCGTACATGACGTGGCCGCCACCCCTGATCCCGAAGCTCGTCGCGATCGCGGGGCGGAACGAGGAGGCGGTCGCGGCAGCGGCCCGCCGGTACGGCTTCGAGCGTTGGACGACCGATTGGCGAGACCTCGTGGCGGACGATCGGATCGGCCTCGTCGACAACGGCGGCCCGAACTCGATGCACGCCGAGCCCACGATCGCTGCGGCAGAAGCGGGTAAGCACGTCCTGTGCGAGAAGCCGCTCGGCCGCACCGCCGAGGAGAGCTACGAGATCTGGCGCCGCGTCCGTGCGACCGGCGTGAAGCACATGTGCGGGTTCAACTACCGCTTCGTCCCGGCGGTACGTCTCGCGCGCGAGCTGATCGACGCGGGCGATCTCGGCGAGATCCGCCATTTCCGCGGCCGCTATCTGCAGGACTGGGGCGATGACGCAAGCCTCGACACGTGGCGCTTCCATCCCGACGAGGCCGGCTCGGGCGCGCTCGGCGACCTCGCAGCGCACGTCGTCGACCTGGCACGCTTCCTCGTCGGGGAGATGGCCTCGGTGTCCGGCCTCGTCCGCACCTTTCTCCCGGGGCGGGCCGTCGACGATGCCTTCGAGGCGGCGGTCGAGTTCGAAAACGGCGCAGTCGGGACGATCGAGTCGACGCGCCTCGCGCTCGGCAACCGGAACTCCTTCCAGTGGGAGATCAACGGCTCGAAGGGGTCGCTGTACTTCGACATGGAGCGGATGAGCGAGCTCAAGGTGTTTCGCGACGACGGTGACCGCGCCCGCGGGTTCAAGACCGTGCTCGTGACCGAGGCGGACCATCCATTTGCCGAGCATTGGTGGCCGCCCGGACACGTCTCGGGCTGGGGCGACACGTTCATGCACGAGCTACACCATCTCTTGGGCGCGATTGCCGGCGACGACGAGGTTGCTCCGTACGGTGCGACGTTCGAGGACGGCTATCGCGCGGCGGAGGTCTGCGACGCGATCGTCCGCTCGAGCGAGACGGGCAGTCGCGTCCCGGTCGTCTTCCGAGACTAAACGAGAGCGAGTGACTCGCGGACCCGGTCGGCGACTGACTCCATCTCGAGCGTCGCGCCGGTGATGTCCTTGAGGAAGTCCTCCGCCGGCCAGCGCTGACCTTCGCCCCAGAGCTCGCGTAGCAGGCTGCCCGCCTCGCGGCGCGCGAACCACGTGTTGCCGAACTGCTCCCGAAGGTGGGCGCGCAGCTGCGCCTCGAATGCCCACGAGCGCAGGTACGACGAGACGTAGTAGCTGGCGTCGATGTCACCCAGGTAATCACCGGCGCTCGGCTCGATCTTCAGCGCGTCCGACAGCAGCTCCACGTACCGCGGACGCATCTCCGTCACGTCGGGTGCCGCGTGGAACTCGAGCTCGTACAGGAGCTTCGCCGAGTAGCGGCGCACGAAGTACAGGAGGTTCGCGGCTCCCTCGGCGGAGAAGACCTCGGGCCGGCCGACGTCGAGGCGCCGGTTCAGCCACGCGGGATCGTCGGTGAGGTGCTGCATCAGCATCGCCCAGCCCTCGGTCACGGCGCTGTCCCCGAGGCGGCGTTCCTCCACCGAGAGCTCAGCGCGCGTGTTGGCGAAGTGCTCGACGTGTCCGGCCTCGTGGAAGAGTGCGCGCCAGTCGTCCGGCCCGCCCATCGGCTGGATGACGAGCATCACCTTCTGCGGCACCTCGATCGGTGCGCAGAAGGCTCGCGGCGTCTTGTGCGGACGTTCCTCGAGATCGACGTGCACGTTTTCCTGCGCGTTGATGTCGATGCCGAGATCCGAGAGCGTTGCCTCGAGCGCCGGAAGCATCCTGTCGCCGGGAAAGAAGGGATCCCATTCCGCCGCACGGAAGACGCGTGCGACGTCCCAGCGCTCCGCCTCCGCGAGACCGACGCCAACACGTGACCGGAAGAGTCGATCGGCGGCGTCCTCGAAGACCCGCTCGGTCGACGCGAGGAAGGCGCGGCACTGCTCGGCCAGGTCCTCGAGCCTGTAGCCGAACTTGTCGATGTACAGCTCCTTGTAGGTGTCTGCGCCGAGATCGCGCGCCGCCTCGTGGGTCGTGCGGTGCTGCGCAAGGAGGATCGGGTTGATGTGCTCGTCGACGAGCTCGTTGCGAACGCTCTCGATGCGTTCCCGCTTGGCGCGATCGTCTGTGTTCGCCATCGTCGGGCGCAGCATCCGGAACGGGATCTCCTCGCCGTCGACATTCGCCGTGAGCTTGGCCTCCATCGTCGCCGCGTCCTGCTCGTAGCGGCGGGTCAGGTTGCCGAGGTAGCCCTCGCATGCGAAGCGCCAGAGCTCGACCGAGCGGAAGCTGCCGTCCACCGCCTGGCCGATCCGCTGCGCCATCTCGAGCGTGGTGATGTCCTCGTACTTCTCGTACACGGACTCGAGGTCGAAGTCGACCTTCAGGCCCGCGAAGTGGTCGTAGTACTCCTGGTCGAGGTCGGCGATGAAGCGGTCGACGCGTTCACGGTAGGCGTCGAGCTCGGGAGCGGAGGGGCTCGGCACGAGCCGTAGGATATGCGGCCGTGCACGAGATCCGTGTCAGGACCGAGCGGAAGACGCAGCTCGTCGACATCACGCAGGACGTGCAGGCCTCCCTGGACGGCGAGGGCGGCTCGGCCGTGCTCGTCTACGTTCCCCACACGACCGCCGGGGTGACGATCAACGAGCATGCCGACCCCGCCGTGGCCCGCGACTTCGAGGCCGCGCTCGAGCGGATGGTCGGCGACGACTGGGGCTGGCAGCACGTCGAGGCGGGCGAGGAGAACGCTCCCTCGCACATCCGGGCGTCGCTGATGAGCCCTCAGGTGCTCGTCCCGTTGAGCTCGGGCCGGCTCGCGCTCGGTACGTGGCAGGGGATCTTCCTGTGCGAGTTCGACGGTCCGCGCGAGCGCACGGTGTACGTCACGTCGCTCGCTTAACGCAGCCTTCACGTTCTCTGGGGTAGAAAGCCTTCGGCGTCGTGAAGGTTCGGGTCCTCATTGCAGCGCTCGCCGTCGCGGCGGTCCTCGTTCCGTTACTCGGTGCCGACCACTCCCACGCAGGCCGGCCGCCGCACCCGCACAAGGTCTCGCCGCTCGGCATCCACAAGATCGAGCATGTGATCGTGATCATGCAGGAGAACCGATCGTTCGATCACTATTTCGGCACCTTTCCGGGCGCCGACGGGATCCCCAAGGGCGTCTGCGTGCCGGACCCGCTCCACGGCGGCTGCGTCACGCCCTACCACGACCCGCTCGACGTCAACGCAGGCGGCCCGCACGGGGAGCTTCAGGCTCGGGACGACATCGACGGAGGGAGGATGGACGGCTTCGTCGCGGTCGCGGAGCGCGGCGTCCGGGCCTGCCGCGACCAGAACGATCCCGGGTGCTCGCAGCGGCGCGCCGGCGTCGACGTGATGGGCTACCACGACCGGCGCGAGATCCCGAACTACTGGGCCTATGCGCACAACTTCGTCCTCCAGGACCACATGTTCGAGCCGAACGCGTCGTGGAGCCTGCCCGCGCACCTGTTCATGGTCTCCGAGTGGTCCGCGCACTGCGAGAACCCGAATCCGGAGTCATGCGTGAACGCGCTCCAGGCACCCGGTTCCCCACCCGACTTTCGCGGCAATCCGAACGGCGCGACCCCCGACTATGCGTGGACGGATCTGACGTACCTCCTCCACAAGTCGCACGTCTCGTGGCGCTACTACGTCTTCACCGGAGCCGAGCCGGACTGCGCGGACGACCAGAAGTCCTGCGAGCCGGTGAAGCAGGGCGCGACGACGCCCGGGATCTGGAATCCGCTGCCGTGGTTCGACACGGTGAAGCAGGACGGACAGACGCAAAACGTCAAAACGCTGTTGCACTTCTTCGCGGCGGCGAAGGCCGGAACGCTGCCGGCCGTCTCGTGGATCGACCCGACGAACTCGGTCAGCGAGCATCCGCCGGCACGCGTCTCGGCGGGCCAGGCGTACGTGACGCGGCTCGTGAACGCCGTGATGCGAGGGCCCGACTGGAAGTCGACCGCGATCTTCCTCGCCTGGGACGACTGGGGCGGGTTCTACGACCACGTCAAGCCGCCGGTGGTCGACGAGAACGGCTACGGCCTGCGCGTCCCCGCGATCGTGATCAGCCCGTACTCACGTAAGGGCTTCATCGACCACCAGGGGCTGAGCTTCGACGCGTACGTGAAGTTCATCGAGGACGACTTCCTCGGCGGGCAGAGGCTCGATCCGCGGACGGACGGTCGCCCGGATCCGAGGCCGGACGTTCGCGAGGACGCGCCGGTCCTGGGCGATCTCGTGCAGGACTTCGACTTCTCGCAGCCGCCACGCCCGCCGTTGATCCTCAATCCTCGGGCAGGCCTCCGCTAGGCCGGTGGTTGCAAAGCATTCTGGCGACGACTACACGGCGCGTTGCATGTCGCTTTGGATCTCGGTTGCGGTGAGGGCGCGGTTGTAGATCCGCACGTCGTCGATTAGGCCGGCGAACCACTCGCTCCAGACGTCGTTGCCGCCGATCCGAAGCACGCCCGTGGACGTGGTGACGCTTCCGCTCGCCGCAGCGCTCGCGGTGAGGGTGCCGTCGACGTAGAGACGGATCGTGGCTGAATCGAAGGTCATCGCGAGGTGCGTCCAGATGTTCGCCGCGAGCGTCGAGGAAGAGCGTGCGCGCGGCTCGGCATCGGCGACAAACACATGCGCGCTCGGCCCCGTGCCGCTGGTATGCGCATAGAGGCCGTAGCAGAGGCCCCCGTTTCGCTCCTTCAGGACGACCGTGCGGTAGCTGTCGCCAAGCTGGCTCGGTCGTACCCACGCTTCCACCGTGAGCTCCGTGGTGAAGCGCAGCGACGGCGCGTCCGCGATCGTCACGATGTCGTCCACGCCGTCGAACGAGAGCGCGCGGCCGCTGTACCCGTTCGGGCTCCACGCAACGCCGCCCGTGAGGCTGCCGCCGTTGTTGTTGCCCGATGCGTCTGCGGTGGTTGTGCCGGTGCCTTCTTCGAAGCCGTAGGCGGCGATCAGTCCGTTGGTGGGGGGTGGGGTTTGGATGGTGGCGGTGGCTTCGTTGGAGGGTGGGCCGATGTTGTTGCTGCCGTCTTCGGCGGTGACTTTGTAGTGGTAGTTGCCGGGGGCGAGGTTGCTGTCGCTGTAGCTGGTGGTGGTCGGGGTGGCGATTTCGTTGCTGCTGGAGGGGGTGAAGCCGGGGGTGGTGGAGCGGTGGAGGTGGTAGCGGGCGATGCCGCTGGCGTTGTCGGTGGCGGCGGCCCAGGTGAGGTTGACGGTGGTGTTGCTGGTGCTGGTTTGGAGGTTGCCGGGGGCTGTGGGGGGTTGGGTGTCGGGCGGTGTGCTGCCGCTGACGGCGCGTTGCATGTCGGCTTGGATCTCGGTCGCGCTGAGGGCGCGGTTGTAGAGGCGGAGTTCGTCGATCAGGCCCGAGAAGTGTTCGCCCCAGACCTCGTTGCCGCCGATGCTGAAGGGGCCGCTGGAGTTGGCGAGGGTGCCGCTGACGGCTTTCGTCCCGACTTGGATGCCGTTGACGTACAGGCGCAGGGTGTTGCCGTCCCAGCTGGAGGCGAGGTGCGTCCAGCTGTTGGGCGGCAGCGTGCCGGTGCCGTAGGCGTTCTGTTCGCCGTCGATGTCGAGCTGGCCGACCGGTCTGTCGCTCACATCGTTCGCGTACAGGCTGTAGACGATCCCACCGGTGCGCTCCTTGAGCGCGACGGCGTTCCAGTTCGAGAGCGCGCGCGGGCTGACCCACGCTTCGATCGTCAGCGAGTCGGTCAGGTCGAGCGAGGGCGCGTCGTTCACGCTCACCCGGCTCGAGCTGCCGTCGAACGAGAGCGCCGACCCGAACTTCCCCGCCGTCACCCAACTCGTCGCCGACAACACGCCCGCGTTCCCGTTCCCCGACGCATCCGCAGTCGACGTCCCCGACCCCTCTTCGAAACCGTAGGCCGCCACGATGCCGGAGGAGGGTTCCGGCACGGCCACGTACGTCGCGGTGTACGTCGACGGGACGGCCGGCGTGACGATCGTGTGCGAGCGCGAGCCTGCATCGGACCACGAGGAGAAGGTCCACTCTTTGCCGGAGCCGTCCGTCTGGTCGGGTGCGTTGACCGTGAAAGCCCAGTTCTTCCACGAGACGAATGTGGACGGCGCGGTCGCCCCGTTCGCCTCGAGTCGAAGACCAACGGGGTTTGTCGCCAAGGTGATGTCGACCTTCGCCGGCTGGATCTCGAGCGACACCGTCTTCGAGAGCCCGCGCGAGTCAGTAGCGGTCAGGAACACCTCGAGGTAGCTGTTCGCCGCAGCCGCGAGGTCCTCAGGCTCGGGGCCGGGGAAGTTGACGCTCGCACCGATCGTCGGGGGCAGGAAGGGATGCGTATGCGTGGCGTGGTGACGGATCACCGTCCAGCTCAGGCTCGTGCCCGGCAACGTCCCGTCCTCGGCGTCCGTGGCGCTTCCGCGGAGCGTAATCGTGTCGCCGACTCCGAATTGGTAGGAGGGCGACGGCGCGTCGATCGACGGCTGCGGCGGGGCGTTCCCCGAATCGATCCGCACCGTCGCCGGCGCGGACGCGGCCCCGTGGTTGTCGGTTGCGACCACGGAGGCGGTGAACGTCCCCGCGGCGTACGTGTGGGAAGTCGTCGGCGCCGACGTCTGAGCAGTGGGACTGCCGTCTCCGAAAGCCCATGTGTATGTCAGCGTGTCACCTGGATCAGGGTCGCTACTGCCCGCGGCGTCCAGCGACACAGCCAGGGGCGCAGGGCCAGAGGTCGGAGTCGCCGAGAGCGCGGCCGTGGGCGCGCGGTTGGCCGAACCTGTATAGGCGATCCGTCTTACCTGGCCGCCGTTGACGTAGTTCGTGTAGTACAGCGCCTGCGTTGCGCCATACGGTCCGAACCGGACGTCCACCGGCGATCCTGCGCCCGCTGCGAACTCGGTCGACGTGTAAACGCCTCCGTTCTGCTCGAGAACGAACAGCTTGCCGCAGACGTAGTCGCCGTAGATGTACGTGCCGTCGTACGACGAGGGCCAGACGCCGTGGGGCACGAACGCGCCGCCCGTGATCGCCGAGCAACCGCTCGAGTGGTCGTAATCGAAGACCGGGTCCGTCATCCCGGGCGGCGGCGCACTGCAATCGGTCGTCGAGCCGTTCGCGCAATGTCCCTCGCGCACGTTCCAGCCGAAGTCTGCGGCGGGCTGGCCCTCGTCGATTTCCTCCCAGACGTTTTGCCCGACGTCGTTGATGAAGAAGCGCGTGCCGTCCGCATTCGGGTCGAACGCCATCCGAAACGGGTTGCGCAGACCCCGGGCGAACGTCTCCTGGCACTTGAGGCCGGGCGTCGCGGTCCCCGTGCTGCAGCGCGTCGTGCCTGCGCCCTGGAACGGGTTCGTCGGCGGGATGCCGCCGGTCGAGGTGATCCGAAGGATCTTTCCGACGAGCGCGTTCTCGTCGCGGGACGCGTCGTTGGCCCCGCCGCAACCGCTGTCGCCTGTGTAGTCGCAGCCGCCGTCGCCGACACCGATGTACAGATAGCCGTCCTTGCCGAACTGGACGTCACCTGCATTGTGGTAACCGCCTGTGGCGGGAATCCCGTCGATGAGCACCAGCTCGGTCCCCGCGTTGGCGATGTTGCCCGACATCGTAAAGCGGGAGACGCGGTTGAAGCACGAACCGCGGCTCGAGTGCGTGTAGTAGACGTAGATGTAGCCGTTCGACGCAAAGGCGGGATCGACGGCCACCCCGAGCAGGCCGTCCTCCTCGCTCGTGCAGACCGCGACCGTGAGGTCGAGCGCGGGCTGAGAGAGCAGAGCGGTGCCGTCGAACACACGCAGCGGTCCTGTCTGGGTGGCGATCAGCATTCGGCCGTCGGGCGTGAAGGCGACCGCCGTCGGGCCCGCTACCTCGACAACGAGCGAGTCGGCGAAGTCGGACGGAGGCGCCGTCGCAGCGGAGCGAGCGCCGACGAGCACGAATAAGAACACGGCCACGGCCGCAGACGCACGAACGCGCATCAAATCCTCCCGGGGGACGCCAGATTTTCCGCGAGCGACCGATTGTCTCTCGCGAGGGCGCGAATACCAAATATCGGCCGGGGCAGGCCCAGGTCGAGCAGCCGGGCTAGGCTCCGCCCGTGGCCGCTCCGGTGCAGCGAAACGAAGAGCTCGAGCTCGACGTCGAGTCGCTTGCCTACGGGGGCAACGGCGTCGCGCGTTTGAACGGCTACGTCGTCTTCGTCCGCCGCGGACTGCCCGGCGACCGTGTCCGCGCCCGTGTCACCAAGGTGAAGCGCAACTTCGCGGAGGCGCTCGTCACCGAGGTCGTCACGCCGGGGCCGCGGCACGTCGACGCGCCGTGTTCGCACTATCCCGCGTGCGGCGGCTGCCGTTTCCAGGATCTCGCCTACGAGGCACAGCTCGAGCAGAAGGCCGCCTGGGTACGGGACTCGCTCGTCCGCCTGGGCAAGGTCGAAGAGCCGCCCCTGGAGGAGATCGTCGGCGCGCTCGACGTCTTCCACTACCGCAACAAGGTCGAGTACTCCTTCACGCGCACGCCGTCCGGGCCCGCGCTGGGCTTCCACAAGGCCGGTCGCTGGGACGAGGTGCTCGAGATCGAGAAGTGCTGGCTCACGACCGAGCTGGGGAACGCGATCCGGGACGCCGTGCGCGACTGGGCGCGCGGCGAGCGACTGGAGGCCTACTCGCAGCAGGATCAGTCCGGTTACCTGCGTCACCTGGTCGTGCGCGAGGGCCGGAACACGGGCCAGGCGCTGGTGCAGCTCGTCACCGCCGCGGGCGAGCGCTTCGAGCGCGAGCACTTCGTCGACGTGCTCCGGCAGTTCCCCGAGGTGCGGTCGATCCACTGGTCGGTGAACGAGTCGCCGGCCGAGGTGACGCACCTGCCGACCGAGCTGCTCTGGGGCGAGGAGGCGATCGAGGAGGAACTGCTCGGGCTGCGCTTCCGGGTGCGGCCCGGCGCCTTTCTGCAGACGAACACGAGGATGGCCGAGCGTTTGTACGAGGTTGCGCTCGAGTATGCGGCGCTCTCCGGCGACGAGACCGTCTGGGATCTGTACTGCGGGATCGGCACGATCGGGCTCTGCATGGCTTCGCGCGCGCTCACCGTGTGGGGCGTCGAGGTGGTGGAGGAGTCGGTGGCGTGCGCGCTCGAGAACGCGGACCTGAACGGGATCACGAACGCGGCGTTCTTCGCGGGCAACGTGGGGCAGTCGATCGAGGAGCTCCGTGATCGCGCCGGCGATCCGGACGTCGTGGTCGTGGATCCGCCGCGCGCGGGACTCGCGGGCAAGGCGCTCAAGCGGCTCGGCGAGATCGGCGCTCCCCGCATCGTCTACGTGTCGTGCAACCCGACGACGCTCGCGTCCGACTTCGCACGTTTGCGCGACGACTACGGCTACTCGCTCGCGCGCGCGCGGCCGCTCGACATGTTCCCGCACACCCCGCACGTGGAGTGCGTCTCCCTGCTCGAGCGGTGAGGTTTCTCTGCAAGGCGTGCGGCACGCAGTTCGCCGACTCGGGCGACGAGCCGCCGGCTGGATGCCCGATCTGCGAGGACGAGCGCCAGTACATCCCGCTCGCCGGCCAGCAGTGGACGACGCTCGACGACGTGCGCGACTCGCACGAGGCCGAGGTCCGAGAGCAGGAGCCGGCGCTGACGGGGATCGGGATGGAGCCGAGCTTCGCGATCGGCCAGCGCGCGCTGCTCGTCGAGTCGGCCGCGGGAAACGTGTTGTGGGACTGCCTGCCCTTGCTGGAGGTGCACGAACGGTTCGTGCGGGAGCGTGGCGGGCTCGCGGCGATTGCGATCTCGCATCCGCACTACTACACGACGATGGTCGAGTGGGCGCATGCGTTCGCGTGCCCGATCCTGATCCACGAGGCGGAGCGGGAGTGGGTGATGCGGCCCGATGCGGCGGTCGAGTTCTGGTCCGGAGAGCTGCGGGAGCTGTCCCACGACTTGACGCTGCTGCGGCTCGGCGGCCACTTCGAAGGCGGCCAGGTCCTACACTGGCGCAAGGGTGCGGAAGGCCGCGGCGCGCTGCTCTCCGGCGACATCGTCCAGGTCGTGGCCGGCGCGAAGTGGGTGAGCTTCATGTACGGCTACCCGACGCTGATCCCGCTCCCGGCGCGCGAGGTCGAACGCATCGCAGCGGCACTCGAACCGTGGGAGTTCGAGCCGATCTACGGCGCCTGGTGGGACAGCGTCGTGCGCGAGGACGGCAAGAACGTCGTGCGCCGCTCGGCGGAGCGCTACCTGCGCGCGATCTCGTGACACGCGCGTAACGCCGTCGTCACGAACCCTCGACCACCCTCAACCATGCCTGGCACCGGGCCACGCCTGCGCCGGGCAGGGCCGAATCGGTCAGCGCCAGATGGCGCCGATCCGCTCGGTGTGCCCCTCCGGCAGTGGTAGCGCCTCACTGCGTGCGTAGCGTGCCGCCGTCCACGCCGCGACCGTGGCGTCCAGGAGGTCCGGCTCCGCAAGGCGCGCCACGGCCTCCGGGACCTCGATCCCGGCGTCCATGAGCAGCGCGCGCCGCTCGATCAGGCCGTCGAGCCTGTGCTTCGAACCGAGCGGGCGCCGGGCGAGCTCGGCGAATGACACCTCGGGATGCACCTCGATCACCCGCTCGTCGGCGCGGGCGTACTCGTCGACCTCGAGGATGCGCCTGCGCAAGGCGTACGTCTGCGCGGAAACGGACTTTCCGGTCAGCTCGGTCGCGACGCCGCGCGCCTCCGCATAGGTTGCGGCCTCCAGCACGCGACGAGCCGGCGTCGTGAACACGCTCGCCGCGCGAGGTCCGACGAATCGGCGCGCAGCCTCGTCGGCAGGACGCGTGCCGGACTCGGGAATGCCGATCGGAACATCGACCCCGACGAAGCGTGCGTCGACGAGAAGCGCTTCCGCGAATGTCTCGCACCGGAACGCGTCGGCGACGCGCAGTCCTTCGAGGACGACGACGGCCCAGCCGCCGCCGGCCATGTCGACGCCGGCCGTGCGCAGCTCAGCCACGGTGCATCCGCCGCCAGACCAGGTCGCCGTTCGCGAGGAAGAAGCCGAAGGAGAGCAGCGGCAGCGCCGGCAGCCCGTGCAGGCCGCCGACGCTCAGCCAGACCGCGATCGCGATCGTCCCCCCAAACGACGCCACGAGAAACAGCCACGTCAACCCCGGGCGCAGCCGCCAGCGCACCGTCGCGGCGAGGAAGAGCGCGAAGAACACGAGATCGGGGATGCCGAGGTTCGCAGTGGAGGACTGCCCCGGCACGGGGAAGGCAAACGAGAGATGCTCGAAGAGCCCGCGCTTGTGCGTGACGATCGCCTTCGTCGGCCCGCGGAAAACGGAGAACGCGTCGACCCAGGGCACGATCGCGGCCACGATCACGATCCAGGACACGGTCTCGAACATCGAGAGGAACCCCCAGGCGAGGAACGTCGCCGCTCCGAGCTTGGCAAACGATCCGGCTGCGTCCAGACCCGCTGCGTCGAACGCGACGGCGAGCACGGCGAAAACGGCTCCGACCAGCGCCGCGCTCCGGGCGGCACTCCACAACGGCAGCAGCAGCCACACCGTCGCGAAGACGGCCGGCATGACGAGGAACGCGAGCAGCGCGATGTCCCACCAGAGCGGGAGGTTCGGCAAGGACCCGTGCAGCCCGAAATAGGCGCCGAGCGCGACTCCGAGTACGCCGAGCGCGACAACGCGCCGAGTGCCTAGTACGGCGGAAGCTCCGCCCACCAGGGGCCGAGCGCTTTGAAGGCGTTCCAAAACTCTGTCTTCCGCGGTTGCTCGTCGAGGGACGCGTCGATGTCCGGGACGACGAGCCCGTCGATCGTGGGCGTGAACCTTTGCACGTCGCCGAGCGTCCATTCGAGCGGGTCCGACAGCGGAAACGCTAGCTCGTTCAGGAAGCGCAGCGTGTCCTCGCCCATCACGACGACGAGCTTCGGCTGGACGATGTGCAGCTCCCGCGTCAGGAACGACTGCGCCTGCTCGACCTTCTGCCCGGCAAACTTGAGGCAATTCGTCCCGTAGATCGCCATCGGATCGACCTGAAGACGCTGCAGCGACTTGAGTACCGCCTGGCCTGCCCGGCCGTAGAAGGCGACTCCTTCCTCCGCCTCGGCGGCCTGCGGCCCGTACTTGAGCAGGAAGACGTCCGCGAGCGGATGGCCCGAGCCGACCACCGGGTAGCCCTCGCCCGCAGCAGCGGCGATCTCGTGCCCGAGCTCGTTGCTCTCGGTGATCGCCTTCTGGAGGTAGCGCTCGTAGATCTCGTCGGTGGGCACGGGCACGGGAGGCTCTGTCCCGATTTCTTCCCTACCGAACCCGTTCCTTTGCCTGCGCGGCCCACTTGAGCGATTGCAGGTAGAGGAGGGACTTCGGGCGGCGCAGGATCTCGGCCGAGCGAAGGCTGAGCAGGAACTCCTCGCGGTCGGCGAAGCGGCGCATGCGCAGGGCCCCGGTACCCAGGCCCTGGAGCACGTGCGCGTCCGATCCGGCGCCCATCGTCAGGTTGTACTTCCGGGCGAAGCGCAGCGCCTCGTCGTTGTACGCCTCGAAGAGGAGGCGCGCGTTGTAGACCTCGAAGACGTCCACGTCCCCGAGGTGCCGGTGCAGCGTCGCCGCGTCGGCAATCGCGTGCATCCGGTCGAAGGGGTGCGGCAGGTACACGATCCCCTCCTGCTTCTTGATCGCCGCGATGGTGTCGCCGAACGACATGCCGCGCGGGATCTCCTCGCGGAGGAAGAGCCCGATCACCTCTCCCTGACCGTCGGTCTTCACCTCCTCGCCCGGGATGACGATCAGCTCCCGGTCGCCCGCGAGCTGCAGCGCCTCGCGCGCCCCGGAAAAGACGTTGTGATCGGTGATCGCGAGCGCGCCGAGCCCTTCCGCTTCTGCCTGCTCGAGCAGGAGCGCAGGCGGGACCTGGCAGTCGTGCGAGGCATTCGTGTGCGTGTGCAGGTCGACGACGATCCAGTCGCGATCCGCGAGCGGGTCGGAGCTCTCGCGCCTGGGCACGCGGCGCCGGCCGCGCAGGGATTCGTACAGCTGCTCGAGCTCGGCCGCCACGGCCGCGAAGGTTTTCGTCTCCGCGTCGGCTCGCGACGCTGCTGCTCGCCCCTCCCGGTACGCGTCGTCGTCCGCAAGGCGGCCCATCTCGGCGGCCGCGAGTTGGGGCTGCTCGAGGAATCCCGCAGGCTCGGCAATCGCGCATCCCGCCGCCGCCGCCTCGAGTCGCACACGCTGCAGGCCCTGGGGCGCCGGAACGAAGATCGCCGCGCCGTCGAAGAGCTGCGCCCGACTCGGGCCGTCGCGGGCAGTGCGCACCTCGGTTCGGTCGAGCAAACGGCGCGGAACGTACGGCCGGCCGGTCAGCGGCTTGGTGCGCAGCAGGATCAGCCGCCAGTCCTCGAGCTCCTGCAGTTCGTGCAGGACCGCGCGCGCGAGCGGTCGCTCGGTCTGCCGCCACTCGAGCACGATCGTGCGCGATTTCTCCAGCGGCTCGAAGAGCGAGAGATCGACGCCCTCGGAGACGAGCCGGTAGTCCCCCGGGAAGCGCTCGGCGGCCGCCGCGGCGGTCTCCTCCGAGGTTGCGAGCAGCGCGTCGATGCGACCGAGCAGCCGCGCGCGCTGGGCCTTCCCCGGTGGGTACGCCAGCCGCTCAGGCGAGAGGAAGGTCGCGACGGCCAATGAGTCCGCGTCGCGCAGGGCGAGATAGGAGAGTGAAGGCAGCCCCGGCTCGAAGCCGTGCACGACGTCGAAGCGGCCGCGCTCGAGGGCAAGCGCGAGATTCTCGCGCACACCAACCGGCACACCCACGCGCGAGCGCCGGGAGATCGGAACGGCCGGGCCGAGCGCGACCACGCCGTCCGGCACGCCGTTCCGCAGGGCCCGGCGGCCGCGCGCCAGCTCGCTTGCGCGGTTCGACGCGGCGAGAACGGTCACCGCGTGGCCGAGCGCGCGCAGCTCCTGCGCCACGCCTGCCACGTGCTCGTTGACGTCGTGCGGTTGCGACCACGCGAACGGCGTCACGAGACAGATGCGTAGAGCCATCGTCCGAGTGTAGTCCCGGCTCGTTTAGAAGCAGCCCAGCGGATCGACGGCGGCGCCGCGGACGCGCACCTCGAAATGGAGGTGCGGGCCGGTGGCGTGACCCGTCGCTCCGACGCGCCCGAGCTCGAAGCCTGCCCCGACCCGTTCGCCGAGCCGCACCTCTACGCGCGAAAGGTGTGCGTACATCGACCTCACGCCGCGGCCGTGTGCGACGACGACGAGATAGCCCCAGCCGCCGTCGCGCCAGCCTGCCCAGGAGACGTAGCCCGGGCCGGCGGCTGCAATGCCGGTCCCCATCGAGGCGACGAAGTCGATGCCCGCGTGGAAGCCCGCGCCGCGGGGCCCGAACAAGTCGCCGACGCGTGCCCCGAGCGGACGCACCAGGCGCACCGGGCACCGAGGGGTCGGGCCGGAGAGCGTGGCGACGGTGGCCGGCCCCGCGCGCCCGTCGGCGCCGAGTCCGGCCCAGCGCTGGAAGCGGCGCAGCGCTGCTCGGGTGCGCGGACCGAAGGCGCCGTCGAAGGTTCCCGATGGAAAGCCGTGCGCGGCAAGCGCGAACTGCAGCGCGGCGACGTCGAGTCCGTGCATCCCGAGCGCGAGCACCCGGGCGCCGAGACGTGCCTGGCCGCCGAGCGAGGCGAACGTCTGCGGGCCTGCAACGCCGTCACGCGTCAATCCCGCGCGGCGCTGGTAGGCGAGCACCGCACGGGTGGTGCGCGGACCGGAGATGCCGTCGATCGTCCCCTGATAGAGCCCTCGGGCGTGCAGCGCGACTTGTAGAGCCGCGACGCGCGTGTCGCCGGCCGCCGCGGCAGGCGCCGCGACGCCGAGCAGGAGGAAGGGCAGAGCAATGCACGCCCTGAGGGCCACAGTCGATCAGCTTTCGACGCCCCTTTAGGGCGGTCCTGCCGCTACGGCGTCCGCCGCGCGGGGCGGGACGCCCGCTCGAGGGCAGGTGTCGCAAGCCAGCCGGCGAACGCGACGATCGCGAACGCGGACAATGCCTTCACGCGCCCGTCACCCCAGATCGTCAGCGTGAACAGCGCCGCGGAGGCAACGGTCGCGATCACGACCGCGGGAAGCACGATGACCTGAAGCGTGCGCGTGCGCGCGAGCAGGACCTCCGTCGAGACGACCACGGAAGCGACCGTCCAGCCGAGGCCGCTCCAGCCCCAACGCAGGATGTCCTGCTGCCCGTCACCCTCGAACTTCCAGATCGCGTAAAGCATCGCGGCGGCGAAGAACGGCGCTGCCAGCAGGACGAGGACGCCCACGAGTCGGAAGACCTCGCGGTCGAGCAGCTCAAGCCCGGCCACCGCCGACGCGCCGGCGAGCGCGACCGCAGGTGCCGACAAGCGCGGTGCGGGTGCTCGAAGAGCCGATTCCGACGAGGACGACGACGAGTGAGACGGCGCCGGCGAACGCCACGGCCGCCGCGGTGCCCAGCCAAAACGGTGCGCTTCACCGCGCGCGAACCACGACGATCTCGTCTTCGTCGAGCGCGACTTCGCGGCCGCCGACCCGGACGAGCCGACGTCCCGTGGCGCTGCGCACGGCGACGACGACTGCGTCGCCCACGGTTCCGAGCACACGCTCCCGTGGCGCGCCTGGCTCGCCGGGCGTCACGACGTAGCGCTGCAGGATCGGCGTCAACACCTCGCCGAGGAGGGCGAGGATCAGGAACACGGCGAAGAGCTGCCAGCTGTCCCCGTTCTCGCGCAGAAGCATCACGCTTACGACGAGCGCTGCGCCTACCGTTGCAGCGACAGTCGCGCGGTAGAGCGTGCGCACGAGCTGCGGCGACCGCGTCATCAGACGCGTCGTGATGACGACCAGTGTCGCGAGCGTCCACGTGAGGACGAGCCCGAGTAGCTTCCAGTAGCCGTCGCTGTCGTGCTCCGCCCAGATCTGCTCGGACCAGAGGAGAAATCCGCCGCAGGCGAGGATGAGCCCGAGGAGTCCGACGGGCCGTGAGATACCCCGCTCGAGGCAAGCGATCCCCGCCAAGGCCGTCGAGCCCGCGACGAACGCCGTTGCCAACGTCGCGAAGAGCTTTCCTTCGGTCTCGCCGAAATCGCCGTTGAGCACGGCGACGATGGCGACGAGCGCGGCGACCGAGGCGAGGGTCGCCGCGCCCAGCAGGAAGAATCGCCGGAGAGGCACTGGTTACCCCTTCGCGGGCTCCTTGACCTTCGCGCGCCGGTTCTGCTGGATGAACTGCTCGACCCGCTCCATCGCCTCGTCGTCGACGATCTGCTTCGGCGGCGACTTCATGAGATACGAGCTCGGCCCCTCGAGCGCGCCGGCGACCCCGTTGTTCAGCGCGAGTTTCGCGAGCCGGACGGCGTCGATCACGATTCCGGCCGAGTTGGGCGAGTCCCAGACCTCGAGCTTCAGCTCGACGTTCAGGGGCACGTCGCCGAAGGACGTTCCCTCCATGCGGATATACGCCCACTTGCGGTCGGTCAGCCAGGGGACGTAGTCGGACGGGCCGACGTGGACGTTCTTCGCGCCCATGTCGTAGTCGAGCATCGAGGTGACCGCGTTCGTCTTCGAGATCTTCTTCGACTCCAAGCGGTCCCGCTCGAGCATGTTCAGGAAGTCGGAGTTCCCGCCGACGTTCAGCTGCATCGTCCGGTCGAGATGGACACCGCGCTCGCGGAACAGCGACGTGAGCACGCGGTGCGTGATCGTCGCGCCGACCTGCGACTTGATGTCGTCGCCGATGATCGGCACGCCGGCCTGCTCGAAGCGCCGCTGCCAGTATGCCTCGCGTGCGATGAACACCGGCATGCAGTTCACCATTGCGCAGCCGGCGTCGAGGATCTGCTCTGCGTACCACTTCGTCGCCATCTCCGACCCGACGGGCAGGTAGTTGACGACGACGTCCGTGCCGGTCTCCCTCAGGATCCCGACCACGTCGTCGGTCTCGCCCGGCGCCTTCTCGACGACCTCGGAGAGGTATTTGCCGATCCCGTCATGCGTCATCCCGCGGGAGACCTTGATGCCGGTCTTCGGCACGTCGGCGAACTTGTACGTGTCGTTGGGGTGCGCCCAGATCGCGTCGGCGAGGTCCCGGCCGACCTTGTCCTTGGTGACGTCGAAGGCGGCGGTGAACTCGACGTCGCGCACGTGGTAGCCGCCGAGGTCGACGTGCATCAGGCCGGGGACGAACTGCTCGGGATCGGCGTCCTTGTAGTACTCGACGCCTTGGAGCAGGGAGTTGGCGCAGTTGCCCACGCCGATGAGGGCGACGCGGACCTTGTCTTCCGAGCGCCGCGGCTTGCCGTTGGTCGAGGCCATGAGTTCCTTTCCGAGCCGCTCTGCGAGCGTCTCGACGATCAGGTCGTTGACATTGCGCTTGCGCTGCGCGGCACGCGACGCGAGCTTGTCCTTCAGCTCCGCCGGCATCCGCAGGAGGACCGAGCCGCCTTCGCCGGGCACCTTCCCGCCTCGGCCGCTCGGCACGAAGGGCACCGCGAACCGCGCCGCCAGGATCTCGACGGCGACGTCGTTGAGGCTACGGCCGCTCCGCTCCACCTCCTCCGCGAGCCGCCGCTTGAGAGCGGAGGGCATGCGGACGAGCACATCTTTGCGCGCTGCTAGCACTTGAGTGCTATCCATAGCACATCTGCTATAGCGCGCACAACCTCGCGGCTGCGCCGGCGGGCGGCAGTCAGGTGCGCTCGCGCAGTTGTGTCCGGACGCTGATCACGCGCTGCAGCACGGTGAACCAGGCGGTGACCGTCAGCAGGTAGATCGCCCACGGGAGCAACCCCCACGGAGCGAACACGAGCCCCGCGGTGATCACGACCACACGCTCCGCCCGCGAGCCGATGCCGACGTCGCCTTTCAAACCGAGCGCCTCGGCCCGGGCGCGTGTGTACGAGACGAGGAACGACCCGGCAACGGCGGCGAACGTGAACGCCAGCGCGACCTCGTGGCCGTCCCGATGGAAGACGAGAGCGATCGCGCCGAGCATGAAGCCTTCGGAGACGCGGTCGGTCGTCGAGTCGAGAAACGCGCCGAAGGGGCTCTGCTTCCCACCTGCGCGTGCGAGCGCGCCGTCGAGGATGTCGAGAATCGAACCGACGACGAAGACGACCGCGCCGAGCCAGAAGAAGAGGAGCTCGTGCCGGTACTCGAAGTACACGAGCACGGAGGCGGCGGCGCAGAGCGTCACTCCCGAGGCGGTGAGCGCGTTCGGCGTGATGCGCGTTCGCGCGAGGCCGCCGATCGACCGTGTGGCGAGGGTGCGCGCCCCGGCGGTATAGGTTTGCTTAAGGGAAGCCACTCCCGTGGTCTGCTTCAGGTGAAAAGAGAGCGGAGTCGCCGCTGATGGATGGCGGCGAGCGTGACCGCGGCGAGCGCAGCCCCTGCGACGACGTCGAGCCAGAAGTGATTGGCGGTCGCCATCACGCTGAACCAGACCCAAGCGGGCCACAGCGCCCAGATGAGCTTCGCCCACCGGTGCTTGCACACGTACGCGAGCGTGATCCCCACGATCAACGCGTCCGCCGCATGCAGGCTGGGCATCGCCGCATAGGGATTCGACGCCAGTTGCACCAGCCCGCTGCCGTGGTTGAGCCCGCCGAAGGCGGCGAGCGTGTCGACGAAGCCGAGGCTGGGGAACATCCGCGGCGGCGCGGTCGGAAGGAGGACGTAGCCGACGAGACCGAGCGCGTTCGCGAACAGGAGCGTGTTCCGGAAGCGGGCGAAGTACCGGTGCCGCCGGAGATAGACCCAGAGCAGCGTCAGCCCGACGACCGTGAATTCTGAGTTCCAGTACGTCCACGAGACGGCGGTCTCGAGCAGGCGCGACGAATTGGCGAAGTTCTGGAAGGTGAGCTCGAAGAGATGGTGTGTCTTGTCCTGCTCCCACTCGATGACGCGCCAGCCGTTCGCGAACGCACGCGACGGATCGCGGTCGGCCACGCCTCGGGCGAGCTGGTACGCGAGCATGAACCCGAACCAGATTCCGAGCTGTAGGCCGAAGTCGCTCCAACCACGCGGCAGGTACCGGCGCCCGGCAGCAGCGACGGCCGTCATGTCGTCGAAGACTTCACGGGGGCGCTCGAAGTGTACTGGCCGGGGGTACCGTCGTCGGTGTGCACCGGTTCGCGTTGGCCGCCCTCGTGCTCGCCCTGGCCGGCTGCGGCGGGGCGGAGCGGCCCGCCGGCCCTGGATTGGGGCGCGATGAACTCGCCTGGATCCGGGAGCTGTCAGCCTGGCTGCACGGCTTCGAGCGTGACGTCGGTCGCGCCGAGTCGCTCCGTGAAGCCCTCCTCGGCGGCCGGCGGTCCGAGCGCCCCGCCTACGAGCGCGCTGTCGACCAAGTTCGTGCCTGTGCCGACCGCTTCGACGACGAGGTTGGCCCTCCGCCCGCAAACCGGCTGCGCGCGCCTGCGCAGCTGCTGCGCGAGTCCTGCCGGGCCTACGCGCGTGCCGAGACGGACGGCCTCAGCGCCTTCGACGGCGACCCGGGCGACGCGCTCGTGAGCGCGAGCCGCGCGGTGTCGCGTGCCGCCGATCTGTTTCTTCGGGGAACGAACGGCCTCGAATCCGCGTTCGCCTGGAATCGACCGCTCCCACATGCCGGAGGCGAGACGGGGCGCAGCCGTGTCGAACCGCGCTTCAGCCGCGTCGCCTCGGAGATCGCTCTGCGCCCGGTCGAGGTTCGCTGCTGGTCGAACGAGGACTGGAGCCGCGTCCGCGACGAGTTCCGCGCCTACAAGGAGGTCGCATTCGACCCCTCCGCCTTCGTCTCTGATGTCGACCGCGGGCACGTGAACCTCGCCCCGTGGATCTGCGCTCACCTGGTGGATCTCGCGTACGCGCGCGAGCTGCGTCATGGCTCCGGCGGCCTCGACACTGCCGACGCCGTCGACACGCTCGCTCACGAAAGCGAGCACGTCGTCGCACCGGAAGGAACCGAGGCCGAGACCGAGTGCTACGCGATGCAGGAGGTGGGCCGGGCGGCACGGCTGCTCGGCGCACCCGCTGCCTATGCGGAGGAGCTCGCCGCTCGCCAGTGGCGCGAGGCCTATCCGCGGCTGACGCCCGAGTACGTGACACCGCTCTGCTACGACGGCGGCCCGCTCGACGCGCGTCCCGCCTCGGCGGTCTGGCCCTAGCCTCCGATGTAGGACATCTCGACCCGCTGCGGATCGCGAGTCGCGGCGCTGCGCAGCTCGGAGTAGCGATCCTCGCGCACCCGCCACAGCGACGCGATCTCGTCGGCGATCCGCCCGTCGTCGGCTTCGCTGCGCACGAGCGCCCGCAGGTCGTGCCCACGGACCGCGAACAAGCACGTGTAGAGCTTCCCGTCGGCCGAGACACGAGCGCGCGTGCAATCGCCGCAGAACGGCTGTGTCACCGACGCGATGACGCCGAGCTCGCCGCCATCGTCGACGTAGCGCCAGCGCCGGGCAACCTCGCCGCGGTACGCCGGCTCGACCGGCTCCAGCGGAAGCTCGGCGCCGATCATGCGCACGATCTCGGCTGCGGGCACGACGTCGTCCATCCGCCAACCGTTCGTGTGACCGACGTCCATGTACTCGATGAAGCGCAGCGTGTGCCCGCTGCCGTGGAAGTACCGCGCCAACGGGAGCACGCCGTCGTCGTTGAGCCCGCGCTTGACGACGACGTTCACCTTCACGGGGAGCCCGGCGGCAGCCGCTGCGTCGATGCCTTCGAGCACGCGCGCCACCGGGAAGTCGACGTCGTTCATCGCGCGAAACGTCGCGTCGTCGAGCGAGTCGAGGCTCACGGTGATGCGCCGGAGACCGGCATCCTTCAGCGCCTGCGCCTTGCCCGGCAGCAATGCACCGTTCGTGGTCAGGGTCAGGTCGAGGTGGTCGATCGCCGCCAAGAGCTCGACGAGACGCTCGACGTTCCGCCGCACCAGCGGCTCGCCGCCGGTGATCCGGATCTTGCGGACGCCGTTCGCGACGAACGCACGTGCAAGGCGCTCGATCTCCTCGAACGAGAGCAGGTCGGTCCGCGGCAGGAACTGGTAGTCGCGGCCGAACACCTCCTTCGGCATGCAGTAGACGCAGCGGAAGTTGCAGCGGTCGGTGATCGATACGCGCAGGTCGCGCAGCGGGCGGCCCAGACGGTCGGTCGCGTCCATTGCACCCAGCCTAGCCCTCGCGCGACCGGTCCCGCGGGAGGCGCGCCCGGCGCCCGAGCGCGCGGACGTTTAGCGTCCGCGCGTGCCGCTCGACGACTGGTTTCCCGAGTACGACGTCAACGAGCGGCATCAGCGCGCGATCCCGGCGCCGCCCGAGCGCGCCCTCGTGCTGGCGCTCGAGGCACCCGCCGCGCCTGATTTGTTCGTCCGCACGCTGTTCCGGCTGCGCGGCGTTCCGCGCGCGGAGACGATCGCCGGCCTGCTCCAGAGGCTCGGCATCGAGCAACGCGAGCGTACGGCGACGACCTTCGTCGGCGCCGGCGGCCGGCGGATCCTGATCGGCCTCGACCTCGTCGCACGCTCCGCCGACGGCGGTTCGATCCTCTCCACGGAGACTCGCGTACGCGCAACGGACGCGCGTGCACGCGCTGCATTTCGCGCCTACTGGCTCGTCGTCGGCCCGTTCTCCGCGCTCGTCCGACGTCGCTGGCTGGGCGCCGTCGTGCGGGCAGCGCGTGAGCGTGTTGAGTAGAAACGGTAGGAGCCGCGCCTTCGCGGCCCTCGTCGTCGTGCCCGCGATCTGGGGCGTCACCTTCGTGCAGATCAAGGACGCCCTCGAGCTCTATCCGCTCTTCGCCTTCCTCGCGGTGCGGTTTGCGATCGCTGTTCTCACGCTCGCGCCGCTCGTTCTCACGCGCCTGCGCACGCTCGGACGGGACGGGGCGGTCGCAGGTGCCGCGCTCGGCGCTCTGCTCGCCTCGGGCTACGGGCTGCAGACCGCGGGTCTGGATCGCACGACGGTGTCCGCGGCCGGTTTCGTCACGGGGATGTACGTCGTGCTCACACCGATCTTCGGGCTCGCCCTCTTCCGCCTGCGAGTAGGCGCCGCGGTCTGGGCGGGCGTCGCGCTCGCCGTCACGGGGCTGGCCTTGCTCTCGGGCGTGCGGGCCGGATCGCCGCTCGGCGATCTGCTCGTCCTCGCAGGAGCTGCTTGCTATGCAGTCCAGATCGTGCTCATGGAGCGTTTCGCGCCGCGCTTCGACCCGCTCGCTTTCACCGCCTGCGAGATGGCCGCCGCGTTCGTCGGCTTCGCGGCGATCGCGCTCGCGGTGGGCCAGGTGGAAGTGCCGCACGGCTGGACGGTCTGGGGCGCCCTGCTCGTCACTGGCGTGTTTGCGAGCGCGCTCGCATACCTCGTGCAGGCGTGGGCGCAGCAGCGCACGAGTGCCACCCGCACCGCGCTGATCTTCGCGCTCGAGCCGGTCTTCGCGGGAATCTTCGGCTACGCCCTGGCCGGAGACCGCCTCGGCGCGCTCGGCTGGACGGGCTGCGCCGTGATCATGGCCGGGATCCTCGTCGCCGAGCCTGCGGCGGCGCAGGTGCTGGTCGGGCTGGTACGAAGACGCTGATGCGATCGAAGCGAAACGCAGTGCTGCTGCTCGTCGGCGGAATGATCGTGCTCTTCGCGATCGGGATCGCTTGGCGCGTGCTCCGGCCGTCCCCGGTCGACCGGACGGTTCGCGAGCTGCCGATGTACCCGGGCGCGCGGGAGGTCGATCCAAGCGAGGCGGTCGCCGAGCGATATGCCCAGTCGAACCCTTCCGGCGAGATCCGGCTCTTCACCTACGAGCTCCCGCGTGCGAGCACTTCCGCGGGAGTCTTCCGCTACTACCGCGCGCACAAGCCCGGTTCTTGGCGGCACGTGACGGACGCCTGTTACGCGCGCGGCGACGTGCGCGTGCTCCTTTTTGCTCAGCGCCTCCGCGAGCTCGACGTAATTGTCGCGGACAACATCCGCTGCCCGTAGAAAACGGAGCCGCAACGTCCTAGACCTTCCACCGCCCGTCTTGCTGCAGCAGCTCCCCGTCGAGGTAGAGCGCGCCCCCCGAGCGGAGGTCCTTGACCATGTCCCAGTGCACGGCGCTGACGTTCTTGCCTCCCGCGAACGTGTAGCTCGCGCCGACCGCGAGGTGCACGGTGCCGTCGATCTTCTCGTCGAAGAGGACGTTCTTCATGTGTCGCGTGATGCCGCGGTTGCAGCCGATGCCGAGCTCGCCGAGCGCACGCGCTCCCTCGTCGCTGTCGAGCGTCGTCAGCAGAAACTCCTCGTTCGACTCCGCCGAGGCATCGACGACGCGACCGCGCTCGAAGCGCAGCCGCACGCCGGTCACCTCTTCCGCGCCGTAGACCGCCGGGAACTCCGAGTAGCTGATCACCCCTTCCGCCGAGTCCTCGACTGGCGCAAAGAAGACTTCGCCGCCGGGCATGTTGACGCGCCCGTCGTCGACGATCGCCTCGCGGCCCTCGACCGACAGCATGAGGTCGGTCTCGACACCGACGATCCGGATCTCGCGTCCGCCTGCAAAGCGGTGGGCGATCGTCTGCATCCGTTCCGTCTCCGCGTCCCAGTCGAGCAGGCACGCGCCGTAGAGGAAGTTCTCGAACGCCTCGAGCGTCATGCCGGCGTCCTGCGCTGCAGCCTCGGTCGGGAAATAGCAGCTGACCCATGGGATCTCCATCGACATCGAGCGCTTGTAGTAGGGCCGCGTGGCCTGTCGCACCAGCGCCTGGCGCGCGGACGACAGCTCGGACCCGTCGCGGGTGTTCTCGGGGGCCGTGATCGTGATTCGCGCGTCGATCGACTCGACGACCTGCAGCTCGGCCGGTGCGAGCGTGCCGACGAGCTCCTCGGGCGCGGTGCGCGTCCACGCGTGCGCTACGGGGAGATGCTCGTTGGCGAAGTCCAAGCGCAGGAGCGCGTAGGCGCCGCGCTCGCCGACCAGCTCGCAGACGCGCTCGACGAGCGGCCGGGAAAGCGGCGTCGACAGCACGAGCACCTGCGAGCGGGGCTGCACGTCGATGCAGCGCTCGACGAGTAGCCGCGCGTACGCCTCGATTCGTTGGTCCACTAGCGCCCCTTCACCTGAAGGGCACTAACTCCGGATGGCCCAGAAGAAATTGACGAGCACGACCGCCAGACAGACCAGGGCGATTCCGACGGCGCCGGCGGTTCCACCGGCGACGCCCATCAGCGGGATCGCGATCCCGAGCGAGCCGAGCACCATCGGCGTGACCGACCCGGGACGATGGGGCCGCGGCTCAGGCCGCCGTTCGGCCAGGCGCTGGTCGACGCGGCGGTCGATCTCCGCCTCGAGCCGGTCGACGAAGCGCTCGACGAGCTGCGGCTCCAGCTCCGAGCCCAGCTCCTGGCGGGCCCGGAGGGTCGCCTCCAACTCCTTTCCGAGCTCGCTCACACGGCTAGCATACTCCGCGGAAATCTGCTACAAAGAGGCTTAGATTTTCTCAAAGGAGGCTTCAGACAACATGGCGAAGACCATCGGTATCGACCTCGGCACGACCAACTCCGCGATGGCCGTGCTCGAGGGCGGCGAGCCGACCGTGATCCCGAACGCCGAAGGCGGCCGCACGACGCCGTCCGTCGTCGCGTTCACCAAGGACGGTCAGCGGCTCGTCGGGGCGCCCGCGAAGCGCCAGCAGGTGACGAACCCGCAGAACACGATCTTCTCGATCAAGCGCTTCATGGGCCGCAAGCACGACGAGGTCTCGGAGGAGATGAAGATCGTCCCCTACGAGGTCGTGCAGGGCCCGAACGGCGACGTCCGCGTGAAGACCGAGGGCAAGGAGTACGCGCCGCCGGAGATCAGCGCGATGATCCTGCAGAAGCTGAAGGCGGACGCGGAAGCCTACCTCGGCGAGTCGGTGACGGACGCCGTCATCACCGTCCCCGCCTACTTCAACAATGCGCAGCGCGAGGCGACGAAGGACTCCGGCAAGGTGGCCGGCCTCAACGTGCTGCGAATCATCAACGAGCCCACCGCGGCCGCGCTCGCGTACGGGCTCGACAAGGAAGGGTCCGACCAGACGATCCTCGTCTTCGACCTCGGCGGCGGCACGTTCGACGTGTCGGTGCTCGAGCTCGGCGAGGGCGTCTTCGAGGTGAAGGCCACGAACGGCGACAACCACCTCGGCGGCGACAACTTCGACAAGGCGGTGCCGAGTTCAAGAAGGACCAGGGCATCGACCTGGCCGCGGACAAGATGGCGCTGCAGCGGCTGTACGAGGCTGCGGAGAAGGCGAAGATCGAGCTGTCGTCCACGATGACGACGCAGATCAACCTGCCCTTCATCACCGCGACGCAGGAGGGGCCGAAGCATCTCGACCTGCAGCTGACGCGCGCGAAGCTGGAGGAGATCACCGCAGATCTGCTCGCGCGCACCGTCGGCCCGACGAAGCAGGCGCTCGCCGACGCGGGGCTCGACGCGTCGAAGATCGACCACGTCGTCCTCGTCGGCGGCATGACGCGCATGCCCGCAGTGCAGGCGAAGGTCAAGGAACTGATCGGCAAGGACCCGCACAAGGGTGTCAACCCGGACGAGGTCGTCGCCGTCGGCGCTGCGATCCAGGCCGGCGTCCTCAAGGGCGAGGTCAAGGACATCCTCCTGCTCGACGTCACGCCGCTGTCGCTGGGGATCGAGACGAAGGGCGGCGTGTTCACGAGGCTGATCGAGCGCAACACCACCATTCCGACGAAGAAGTCCGAGGTCTTCACGACCGCGGAGGACAACCAGCCGGAGGTGCAGGTGCACGTCCTGCAGGGCGAGTCGGAGATGGCGCTCTACAACAAGACGCTCGGCAAGTTCAACCTGACGGGCATCCCGCCGGCTCCGCGCGGCATGCCGCAGATCGAGGTCACGTTCGACATCGACGCGAACGGGATCATCAACGTGCATGCGAAGGACCTCGGCACGGGCAACGAACAGAAGATCCGGATCGAGGGCGGCTCGGGCCTCAAGGAGGACGAGGTGCAGCGGATGATCAAAGAGGCGGAGTCGCACGCGGACGAGGCGCACAGGCTGCGCGAGCTCGCGGACGTGCGCAACTCGGCCGAGCAGCTCGCGTACCAGACGGAGCGGTCGCTGAAGGAGCATCGCGACAAGCTCGACGAGTCCGATGCCTCGACGATCGAGGGTCGCGTCATGGAGCTACGCGCCGTCCTCGACCGCGACGACGTGAACGAGATCCGGCAGAAGACCGAGGCGCTGCAGGAGGCCTCGCAGAAGCTCGCCGAGGTCCTGTACGCACAGGCGACCGCGAGCGCGCAGTCGCAGGCCTCGGGTGACGGAGGCGCGGCACCGTCCGACGACGAGGTGGTCGAGGAAGCCGACTTCGAAGTCGTGGACGAAGAGGAGGGCGCAGCGAAGCCGTGACCGACGAGCCGCGCATCGAGGAAGAGGTAGAGGCGGAGCGGGTCGAGGAGGAGACTCCCGATCCGCTCGCCGAGCTGACCCGCGAGCGCGACGAGTACGTGGATTCACTGCAGCGTCTGAAGGCGGAGTTCGACAACTACCGCAAGCGCGCCGCGCGGGAGCAGGCGGGCTTCACCGCCCGCGCGGCTGAGCGGCTCGTGAAGGAGCTGCTGCCGGTCCTGGACGACCTCGAGCGCGCGCTCGAGGCTGCCGAGGAGCACGAGGAGGCGAAGCTCGAGGAAGGCGTACGGCTCGTGCACCGCGCGCTCGCCGATGCGCTGCAGAAGGAAGGGCTGGCGGAGATCGAGACGGACGGCAAGTTCGACCCGCACGTGCACGAGGCGCTGCTCTCGCAGCCGGACGACGACTTCGAGAGCGGGCAGGTCCTGCAGGTGATCCAGAAGGGCTACCGGCTCGGCGACAAGGTGCTGCGCCCGGCGAGGGTGATCGTCGCGGAATGAGCATCAGGGATTCCATTCACGAACTGATCGACCGGCTGCGGGAACGCCGGCGCAGGCGGCTCGACCGCGACGTCGACGCGGCCGAGGATGCGCGGCGGCACGGGCCCGATCCAGTCGATCCGAGCGCCGGCGCGCTTCACCCGCCGCACGATCCGTCGTCGTGGGGCGGTGCCGGCTGACGATGGCGTCTCTCTACGACACACTCGGCGTCGCGAAGAACGCGTCGCAGGAGGAGATCAAGAAGGCATACCGCAAGCTCGCGCGCCAGTACCACCCGGACCGCAATCCCGGCGACGAAGCGTCGGAGGCGAAGTTCAAGGAGGTCCAAGCCGCGTACGACGTCCTCTCCGACCCGGACAAGCGCAAGCAGTACGACGCGTTCGGAAACGGCCGCATCCCGGGCGGCGGAGCCGGGGGTGCGCCGTTCAACGTCGACTTCGGCAACGTCGACTTCGGCGACCTCGGCGACCTGTTCGGCGGGCTGTTCGGCCGCGGCGCGCGCGGCGGGACGCAGCGCCGCCCGGCTGCGCAAAGAGGCGCGGACGTCGAGGTCGTGGTCAACCTCTCGTTCGAGGACTCGCTGCGCGGATTGCAGACGCAGATCCCCGTCGAGATCGAGACCGCGTGCTCGAAGTGCGGCGGCACCGGCGCGCAGCCCGGGACTGCGCCGGTGATCTGTCCGGAGTGCAACGGCCGCGGCGTCAAGGCGGAGTCGCAGGGCTTGTTCGCGCTGTCGACGCCTTGCCCGCGCTGCCGCGGCAACGGGACCGTGATCGAGCAGCCGTGCGACGAGTGCCGCGGCAGCGGCCGCGAGCGGCGCACGAAGCGCTACACCGTGAAGATCCCTGCCGGCGTCAAGGACGGGACGCGCATCCGGCTCAAGGGCAAGGGCGAGGCGGGCCTGGCCGGCGGCCCGGCCGGCGATCTGTACGTCGTCACGCGCGTCACGCCGTCCCGGGTGTACGAGCGTCGCGGCGAGGCCGACCTCGTCGTCGACCTGCCGGTGACGTACACGGAGGCCGCGCTCGGCTCCTCCGTGGAGGTTCCGTCGCCGTCCGGCGAGCGCCTGTCGGTGAAGGTTCCGGCCGGCTCGGAGACGGGCAAGCTGCTGAAGCTCAAGGGCCACGGCGCCCCACGGCTGAAGGGCGGCGGCAAGGGCGACCTGCTGGCGCGCCTGCGCGTCACGGTGCCGAAGAAGCTGACGAAGAAGCAGAAGGAGCTGCTCCAGGAGTACGCGAAGGCGTCCGGTGAAGCTCCGCGTGAGGAGATCTTCTCGTGACCGACCACGAGCGCCCCAGGTACATGATCAGCGTCGCGGCCGAGCTCGTCGGGATGCATCCGCAGACGCTGCGCATCTACGAGTCGAAGGGTCTGCTCCGACCGAAGCGCACTCCGGGCGGCACGCGCCTCTACAGCGAGGCCGACGTCGAGCGGCTGCGGCTGATCCAGCAGCTGACGACCGAGCTGGGGCTGAACCTCGCCGGCGTCGAGCACGTCCTCCGGCTCGAGGACGAGCTGCGGAAGACGCAGCGCCGAGTGCAGCGCCTCCAGCGCGAGATGCGTGAGGCGATCAACGACATTCACAGGCAGTACAAGCGCGAGCTCGTGCTCTGGCAACCGCCGACCGAGCTCGTACCCAGGAGGAATCGCTAGGTGGACTTCAACAAGCTGACGATCAAGGCCCAAGAGGCCGTCGCGGCCGCCCAGGAGCTGGCGCGCCGCCGCGGCAATCCCGAGATCTACCCGGAGCATCTGCTGCTCGCGCTGCTCGACCAGCCGCTGTTCGCGGACTGGCAGGGCCTGCGCGCCGAGGCCGAGCAGCAGCTCGCCGGCCGTCCGGCCGTAGAGGGCGGCGCGCAGCAGCCGCAGGTCGGCGCGGCGTTCGCACGGGTGCTCGACCAGGCCGACAAGGCACGGGCGCAACTCGAGGACGACTACATCTCCTCCGAGCACCTGTTTCTCGCGCTCGACGTCGTCCCGCGCGACGAGGCGCTCGCGTGGATCAAGAAGATTCGCGGCGGGCAGCGCGTCACGTCCCAGGACCCCGAGGGCTCGTATCAGGCGCTGGAGAAGTTCGGGCGCGATCTCACCGAGGCGGCGGAGAACGGCAAGCTCGACCCGGTGATCGGCCGCGACGAGGAGATCCGCCGCGTCATCCAGGTGCTGTCCCGCCGCACGAAGAACAACCCGGTCCTGATCGGCGACCCCGGCGTCGGCAAGACGGCGATCGTCGAAGGGCTCGCGCAGCGCATCGTCGCCGGCGACGTGCCGGAAGGTCTGAAGGGCAAGCGCGTGTGGGCGCTCGACATCGGCGCCTTGCTGGCGGGTTCGAAATACCGCGGCGAGTTCGAGGAGCGGCTGAAGGCCGTGCTGAAGGAGATCCAGTCGAGCGAGGGCCAGATCATCCTCTTCATCGACGAGCTGCACACGATCGTCGGCGCGGGCGCGGCCGAGGGCGCGGTGGACGCCGGCAACATGCTGAAGCCGATGCTTGCCCGCGGCGAGCTGCGTTGCATCGGCGCGACGACGCTGGACGAGTACCGAAAGCACGTCGAGAAGGATGCGGCGCTGGAGCGGCGTTTCCAGCCGATCTTCGTCGGCGAACCGACCGTCAGCGACACGATCGCGATCCTGCGCGGATTGAAGGAGAAGTACGAGTCGCACCACAAGGTGCGCATCCGCGACGCGGCGCTCGTCGCAGCGGCGGTGCTCTCGGACCGGTACATCTCCGACCGGCAGCTGCCGGACAAGGCAATCGATCTCGTCGACGAGGCGGCATCGCGCCTGCGCATGGAGATCGACTCGTCGCCGGTCGAGCTCGACGAGGCCGAGCGTCGAGTGCGCCAGCTCGAGATCGAGCTCGCGGCGATGGGCAAGGAATCGCCCGAGACGCGTGAGCCGGTCGAGCGCGAGTTGGCGGAGGCGCAGGAGCGCCGGAACGAGCTCGCCGCACGGTGGCAGACGGAGAAGGAGGCTCTCGACCGCGTCGGCGAGATCGCGCAGCGGATCGACGAGCTGCGCATGGAGGCTGAACGCGAGGAGCGTGCCGGCAACCTGCAGCGTGTGGCAGAGATTCGCTACGGCGAGCTGCCCGCGCTCGAGAAGGAGCTCGAGGAGCGTGAACGTGCGGCGGAGTTCGAGCCGATGGTCAAGGAGGAGGTCGACGAGGACGACGTCGCGTCCGTGGTCGCACGCTGGACGGGGATTCCGGTCTCACGCCTGCTCGAGGGCGAGACCGAGAAGCTGATCCACATGGAGGAGCGGCTGCACCAGCGTGTCGTCGGCCAGGACGAGGCAGTGGAGGCTGTTGCGAATGCGCTGCGGCGCGCGCGCACCGGCCTTCAGGATCCGAACCGGCCGATCGGCTCGTTCGTGTTTCTCGGCCCGACCGGCGTCGGCAAGACGGAGCTGGCGCGCGCGCTGGCGGAGTTCATGTTCGACGACGAGCGCGCGATGGTGCGCCTCGACATGTCGGAGTACCAGGAGCGGCACACCGTTGCGCGGCTAGTGGGCGCGCCTCCCGGCTATGTCGGCTACGAGGAAGGCGGCCAGCTGACGGAAGCGGTCCGGCGGCGCCCGTACTCGGTGGTGCTGCTGGACGAGATCGAGAAGGCGCACACGGAGGTCTTCGACGTCCTGCTGCAGATCCTCGATGACGGGCGGCTCACCGATGGTCAGGGCCGCACGGTCGACTTTCGCAACACGGTGATCATCATGACGTCGAACATCCGCACCGCGGGGGCGATGCGCGAGTTCTTCCGTCCGGAGTTCCTGAACCGGATCGACGAGATCGTCGAGTTCAAGCCGCTGACGCGTGAGCAGCTCGGCGAGATCGTGGAGCTGCAGCTGGCGCGGCTGCGCGCGCGGCTGGCGGAGCGCGGCATCCAACTCGAGCTGACGGAGGAGGCGAAGGAGGTCGTCGCGGAAGTGGGCTGGGACCCGACGTATGGCGCACGCCCGCTCAAGCGCGCGTTGCAGCGCCTGGTCGAGAACCCGCTCGCGCTGCGCCTGCTCGAGGGCGACTTCGCCGAAGGAGACACCGTCCGGGTCGACGCGCAGAACGGCGAGCTGGTCTTCGTTCCGGCCGAGGCGGCGGCGGCCGCCGCGTAAGCCGACGTTTCTTCGGACCGGTCCGGGGTCTGACCGGGGGCGTGTTCGTTTCAGCCAGGCCTAGACCGCGCTGTCGAGGAACTCTGCGTGTCCATGCTCGGGCGGCGCGCCGTACGCGTAGAAGAGCAACTCCTCGTCGCCTTCGTTGACGATCTGCAGCGGCGTCTCGGGTTGCACGCAGACGACGCCCCCCGGCGTCACCTCGTGTCGCTCCGGCGGCTCGCCGAGGTACATCGCCAGCGAGCCGCGGATCACGACGAACGTCTCCTCTTGGAGCATGTCTTTGTGGCGGCGTCCCTTTGCGCCCGGCTCGTACCGCCAGAGGTTCGCGCGCGTGTGGCGGAAGCCGGCCACGTCGTTGAGGCTCGCGGCGTGGCGCTGCGGCTCGCCGGGCTCCGACGGACGCGTGGCCCACTCGAGCTCGTCCGGCCGGAGAACCGCGTAGGTCATGCGCCGAGTCTACGGCCAGCGTGGCGGCCGCTCCGCACCTGGCTGGAGCTCGCTCCAGTCGGCTCGCGGCGGCGCGAAGACGTCGATCACGACGGCGCCCTCGGGCCCGGCGGTCGCCTCGTGAGGCGTGTTCCCCGGAATCGTCCACGTCCCGCCCGGCCCGAGCTCTCGCGTCTCCTCGCCTACCCGAAACGTCATCGACCCGGTGAGGACGATCCCCAGTTGCTCGTTCGCGTGGCTGTGCTCGCGCGCAATCGCACCCGGATCGAGCTCCACGACCGCGAGTGTCAACTCCTCCCCGCTCACGGCACGCGCCACGATGCCTTCCCAGATCGGCAGGGGGCCGAGCCGCGCGAGGTCGTCGAAGGCGCTCATCTCCGGGGGATGCTAGTCCGGCCGACCCGGCGCGTAGATTCGAGAGCATGCTGCCGCCGATCGAAAATCGAGACCCCGGCGACGAGAGCAGCGACGATGACGACGATTAGTCCCTAGCTTCGCTTCGCTCGCGCTCGGAAGGAAGAAGGCGGAGCCTTCCGGCGTCCTGATGGACGAAAGGGCGCAGTACCTGGAGGGTCGAGCGGCCCGACCCTCTCGCGCCTGGCTGGCCCGGGGAAGGGCCTCCTCGCGCGAGCTGAAGACGGGCAGGATCGCCGCCAGCCCGGTGATCTCGAACATCCGGCGCACCGGCTCGCCGGTCGAGTCGTCGACGACGATTGCGAAGCGGACCCCGGCCTCGCTCGCCCGGTCGCGCGCCCGCAGCAGCACCGCTACGACCGAGGAGTCCAGGAACGTCGCCTCAGCGAGGTCGACGACCAGTGAGAGCCCCTCACGGATCAGCGCCTCCAGCTGACGCTGGAGCTTCGGGGCGCTGAACAGCTCGTGCTCCCCCTCGAGCACAACGATCGCGACGCCGGACTCGGACGTGTCCAAGTAGAGCCTTCCCACCGCCAACGGTTGAACGCCCCGGACCTGCGAGCGGATACGGTCTCCTTGTGCCCCGGCCGCTTCCGCCGCCGCTGCCGCCGGCCGAGCGGACGGTCGGCCAGGTCGTCGCCGAGGGGGTCCGCCTCTACGGTCACCGCTGGGCGCCTGCTCTGGCGCTCGGGCTCCCGATCGCGCTCGTCGACCAGCTTTCGGAGGGTCGCTCGCTCGGCGCCCAGACGCTGGTCCTCTGGGCGGCGACGCCCCTGTTGACGGCGGCCTACGTCGGGGCGGTTGCGCTCGCCGCGCCGGAGCCGGTCCCGCGCCGCGCGCTGCTGACGGCGTATGCGTGCGGGCTGCTCGTCTTCGCTCCGGTTCCGGCACTGGTGCGTCTGTACATCCTTCCGGCGCTCGCCTGGCTCGCACTGTTCGGCCTCGCAGTGCCCGCCGCCGCCTACGAGCGCCTCGGGTTTCGCGATGCTCTCGCGCGCGGCCGGCGTCTGGGAACCGCCGACTACGTGCACGCGCTCGGCTCGCTCTGCGCGCTCGGCATCGTCTACTTCATCACCCGCGCGGTGCTTTTCTTCCTCCTTCGCGGCCAGGCCGACGCAACCGAGCGCGCGGCCGCCTTCCTCGGCGACGTCGTCGTGTCGCCGCTCCTCTATCTCGGGGCCGCGCTCGTCTACTTCGACCAGGCGGCGCGCATCGTAGACTCGGCTCCCCGGAGAAAGAGGAGGACGAATGCCGACCTACATCATGCTCTCGACGCTCACCGTGCAGGGCGTCCAGACGCTGAAATCGAACCCTGAGCGCCTGCGCCAGGTCAACCAGGACGTCGAGGAGCTCGGATGCAAGGTGCTGCACCAATGGGCGACGCTGGGCGAGTTCGACTTCGTGAACGTCGTCGAAGCCCCGGACGCGGCGACGATCGCGCGCGTGTCGGTGGCGCTCGGCGCGCGTGGTTCGACGAAGGTGCGCACGCTCCCGGCGCTCGACATCGACGAGTTCCTGAGCTCGATCGAGGGCTAAGTTGCAGTCGTCACGCCGGGCTGGGCTTCGCGCGCCGTACCGGGTACATACCTGGCACGTTCCAGGTACTGCGCTAATGCTTTAGCGCCAGGTACACCGCGGCCATGTCCTCCTTGCCGTGGCCGAGGTCGACGGTGCTCGCGAGCTGGTCCGCTGCTGCTGCGAGGCCCGGGAGCTCGAGCCCCTGCTCCCGCGCCGCCGTGAGCGCGAGGTTCGCGTCCTTTCGTGCGAGGCGCGCGGCGAACGCGGTCGGAAAGGTCTCGCGGATCATCAACTCCCCTTTCAGGTGCGCGTACGGCGCGTCGACCGCGGCGCCTTCGATCGTGTCCAGGAACAGCTTCGGGTCGAAGCCGAGCGCGCGCGCGAGAGCAATCGTCTCGGCGAGTGACTCGAGCAACCCGACGAGCCAGGTGTTGGCGACGAGCTTGAACCGCGTGCCGGCTCCCGCCTCGCCGAGCCACACCGTCTTGCTGCCGACGACGTCGAACACGCGCTGCGCCGGTGCACGAGCCTCGTCGGGGCCGGACGCGAGCACGAGCAGCTCACCTCTTTCCGCGGGCTGCTTCGTTCCGATCACGGGCGCGTCGACGAACGTCGCACCTCGCTGCTCGGCCAGCAGCATCAGCTTCTCGGTCGCGTCGACGCCGACCGTGCTCATCTGGAGCCAGAGCGGCAGCGAGTCGATGTCGCGCACCGTCTCTTCGACGGCCGCGCCGTCCGCGAGCATCGTCAGCACGACCTCGGCGTCCCGCGCGGCTTCCGCGGGTGTTTCGGCGACGTGCGCACCGTGCACCGCCTCCGCCTTGTCGCGCGTCCGGTTCCGCACCACGACGTCGTGGCCGGCCCGCGCGAGGTTCTCCGCCATCGGCGCGCCCATCGTGCCCGTCCCCAACACTGCGATCCGCATGCTGCGCGACTACCCGCCCGCATAGACTCGACACATGGCCGCGCTCGCCGTCCGCGGACTCGAGAAGCGGTACGGCCGGACGGAGGCGCTCCGCGGCGTCGAGCTCGAGGTGGGCGACGGCGAGCTCTTCGGGCTGCTCGGCCCGAACGGCGCGGGCAAGTCGACGCTCGTCAAGATCGCCTGCGGCCTCGTGCGGCCCACGCGCGGCTCCGCGGAGGTCGCCGGGGCACCCGCCGGCTCGCTCCGCGCGCGCGAGTCGCTCGGCTACCTCGCTGAGCTGTTCCGCTTTCCCGGCTGGGCCAGCGCCGACGAGGTGCTGACATTGCACCAGCGCTTGGCCCGCTCGCGCGGCGGTGCGTCGGAGCGCGCGGAGCTGCTCGAGCTCGTCGGGCTCGGCCGTGCACGGGACGTCCGGGTGGAGGCGATGTCGAAGGGGATGCAGCAGCGACTCGGCATCGCGCAGGCGCTCGTCGGAGCGCCGCCGCTGCTGCTTCTGGACGAGCCGACCTCCGCGCTCGATCCGGCCGGCCGCCGCGACGTCCGCGCGCTGCTCGAGGAGCTTCGCTCGCGCGGCGTAGCCGTCCTGCTCAACTCCCACCTGCTGTCCGAGGTCGAGCTCGTCTGCGACCGCGTCTCGATTCTTCGCGACGGCCTCGTCGTCGCGGCGGGTCGTCCCGACGAGCTCGCGCGGCCGCGCGGCGTCGAGATCGAGACCGACCACGGGGTCGTGCACCTCGATGGAGGTCGTGAGGAAGCGGCACGCGCGGTCTCGGAGCTCGTGCGCGCGGGCCGCAAGGTGTACCGCGTGGAAGTGCGCCGCTCCACGCTCGAGGAGGTCTACCTGGAGGCGGTGGGCGAGTGAGCGCGATCCCGGTGATCGCGGGCTACGCGTTGCGCGAGGCGTTGCGCCGGCGGGTCTTCGTCGTCGTGCTCGTTCTCACGCTCGTCTTTCTCGCGCTCTACTGGCTCGGCGCGCGGTATCTGTTCAACCATCTCGACGACGTGTTCCCTCCAGAGGGCGTCGACGCTCGAACACTCGTCGCGTCGACGGTGTTGGGGCTGGCGATGTTCGCCACGCTCTTCCTCGGCGTCGTGCTCGCGATCTTCCTGACACTCGGCGTCGTCCGCGGCGATGCGGAACGCGGGCTCCTCCAGCCTCTCGTCGTGCGCCCCGTCGGCCGCGGGACGCTGCTCGTCGCGCGTCTGCTCGGCGCGGCGAGCGTGTGCGTGCCATATGTCCTGCTCGTCTACGGGGCCGCGGTGGCGATCACGCGCTGGGAGGGCGACTGGACGCCGGATTGCGTCGTCCTTCCCGGGCTCGAGCTCTCCTTCGGCGTCGTGATCGTCGCGGCGATCTCGCTGCTCGGCTCCGTCTTCCTCACGACGACGGCGAACGGGATCGCGGTGTTCATGATCTTCGGCGCCGGGCTGGTTGCCGGCCTGCTCGGACAGATCGGTGACGCGCTCAACTCGGACCGCCTCGAGACGATCGCCACCGTCGCCTCGTGGACGGCGCCCTTCGAGGCGCTGTACCAGGACGCGCTGCACAACATCACTGCGGACACGACCGGGCTCACCGGCTTCGTCATCCAGCTCGGTCCGTTCGGCGGCGGGCACGAGGGTGGCCCGCTTCTGCCGCTCTGGGCCGCCGGATTCCTGGTCCTTTGCACAGGTCTAGCAACGGCTGCATTTGCGCGCAGCGACCTCTGAACGGCGCACAATGAATGGGATGAGGCGCGACGTGGCAATCGTCCTCTCCGGCGGCGGCATGAACGGCGTGTTGATGGAGCTCGGATTCCTCCAGCGCCTGCGAGACTCGCCGCTCTGGCCGAGGGTCGGCTGGATCTTCGGCACCTCCGCGGGCGCGCTCGCCGGGACGCTTGCCGCCCTCGACAGGCTGGACGACCTCGAGCGGTTCCTGCTCGAGCTGCAGCCGGAGGAGACCTTCCGGCCGAACAGGCTCTGGACGCTGCCGCTGCTGGGACTGCACGAGTACGCGCTGCCGAAGACGATCGCATCGCGCTTCGGCGACCTCGAAGAGTTGGCACGCGACCTGTGCGAGGCCGAGATCGAGCTGGTCGTCTGCGCGACCGATGCGACGCCGGCCGACGAGACACTCGACGTGCGCGACTACGAGCTCGTGTATTCGTCCCGCCACACCGAGCCGGCGGAGCTGGCGCAGGCGGTCCTGGCGTCCGCCGCGATCAGCGCGCTCGTCCTGCCCGTCCGCGTCGGGGATCGGATCGCGACCGACGGCGCCTGGGTGCGGAACTACCCGCTCGCTCACGCCTACCGTCGTCCCGGCGTGCGCCAGATCGTCGCCTTCCGCTACGTCCCGCGCTATCCGGCGATCGGAGCGAGCGGCCTGCGCCGCCTGCGTGAGCGGCTGGAGCGGTTCGAGCGCGTGCCGCCGATTCGTGCTTTCGTCGCCGAGTTGCGCGAGGCGGAGGCCCGCGACGCACGCGGCGAGCCGGCGCACCTGCCCGAGATGATCATGCGCCTGACGCGCGCCGCGATCGTGCGCAACACCGTCGTCGAGGAGCAGGCCGCAGACGAGATCGACGAGTCGATCGAGGAGCTGCGGCGCTTGAACGAGGACGTGCGCGGGCTGATTCGGCGCGACGTCCGCTCGAAGCGCGACCGCGCGCGGCTCGAGCGCGCCGTGCTGGAGCGATTCGAGACCGCGCGCTTCCCGTTCCGGCACTATCGCGCGATTCCGCGGATCACCGTCCGCGGCTCGGTCGAGGAGGTCAGTCTCGAGCCGGGGTTCCGCGACCAGCGCCCCTGGACGGTCGAAGCGAAACGCGAGCTGATCGAGCGCGGGTATGCGCTCGCCGACGCGGAGCTGCGCTCGGCCGACGCGGACGAGATCGCGGCGACCGGATAGCACTCAATCCGCCAGGGCGACCGCGATCTCGCCGGCGAGTCGCGCGTTCTGCACGATCAGCGCCCGGTTTGCCCTGAGCGTGCGTCCGCCGCTCCGCTCGTGGAGGTAGCCGAGGACGAAGGGCGTCAGCTGCTTGCCGCTCACGTCGTGCTTCTCCGCCTCGTCCAGCGCTTCCTCGATCAACGGCTCGACGTCGTCCAGGCTCTCGTCCGGAGGGCGCGCGAGGAGGATGCCGCCCCCGCCCAGCGCCCAGTGTCCGCGTGCGATCCGCCCGACTGCATCGACGGACTCGACCCGCGCCGACACCGCCGGTCCGCCGCGCGCCGCGTAGAACAGCGGCAGCTCGTCGGTCTGCCAGCCGACCACGGGAACGCCGAGCGTCTCGAGCGCCTCCATCGTCGCCGGCACGTCGAGCAATGACTTCACGCCCGCCGAGACGACGACCGCCTGGGCGCGCGCCAGCTCCGCGAGATCGGCCGACACGTCGGGATGCTCGGTCCACCCGCGGTGCACGCCGCCGAGGCCGCCCGTCGCCATCACGCGCAGCCCGGCGGCCCGGGCGACCGCGAGCGTGCCGCCGACGGTGGTTGCTCCGACTGCGCCCTCCGCAACGCAGACGGCGAGATCTCGGGCGCCGACCTTGCTCGCGTCGGGGCCGAAGCGCTCCAGCTCGTCGGCGCCGAGGCCGACGCGGATTCTGCCGTCGAGGACGCCGATCGTCGCGGGCACGGCGCCTCCGTCGCGCACGCCTTGCTCCGCCTCGCGGGCGACGGCCACGCCTTCGCCCGGCGGAAAGCCGTGCGCGACCAGCGTGGTCTCCAGCGCAACGACGGCGCTCGCAGTCCGCACCTCGTCGGCGACGTCGATCACCGCACCTCCTCCATGTCGACGAACTCGACCTCCCCCCAGCGATCGAAGCTGCGCATGTGTCGTCCGGTCTCGCGAAAGCCGGCGCGCTCGTAGACCTTGATCGCGCGCTCGTTGAACGCCGCGACGGCCAGGACGATGCGCCGCGGGTGGTAGCGCTCCCGTCCGAATTCCAGGCCGGCCCGAACGAACTCGAGCCCCAGCCCGCGGCCGGTCAGGTCGGGCCGCAGGCCGAGGCCGTACTCGAGCGTGTCGCCCTTCTGCTCAAAGTAGTAGTGGCCGACCAGAGAACCGTCCGCGTCGCGGGCTGCGAAGACCCGCTCGGGATTCTTCATCGGGTCGTCTTCGCCGTCGTAGAAATCGTACGGCGGGTCGTAGCTCCAGGAATCGAACGCGGCGATGGCGCGCTCGTCCGCCGGCTCGATCCGGAACCTCACGGCATCGCTCCGACGCGGGCGATGCAGCGGGCGGCGGCTTCGAGCGCGAGCTCCGTTCCGCCGACGATGAAACCCGCGGCGAGCGCATCGCCCGCGCCGGTCGTGTCGACGACCGCGGTGCGCACCGCCTCGTGGTCGCGTCCGTTCACGGTGATGCCGCGGCGGCCGCGCTTCACGACTGAGGTCGGAGCGTCGAATGCGCCGAGTGTCTGCCACTCTCGCTCGTTGCCGAAGACGACGTCCGGCCGGATCTTCGCCATGGCCTCGCGGACCATGCCGCTCGAGCGCTCGAGGTGCGTCCACGACGAGAGGTCGACGCTGATCGCTGCGCCGGTCGCGCGCGCCAGCTCCGCCGCGCGGGTCGCCGCGCCGGAGATCGGCTCGCGCATCAGGGAGTAACCGGAAAGATGCATTGCGTCGCACTCGAACCACGAGGAGTCCAGCTCCTCGGGCCGGAGATCGGGCGCGGAGGCGCGGTCGGAAGCCATCGTCCGGTCCCCGTCGGGCTGAACCAGGGACACGACGACGCCGGTGCGCTCCCCCGCCGGGCCGCGCACGTCCACGCCCCGTGTCTGAAGCTCGCGCGCGACGATCGCTCCAGCGTCGTCGCCGCTGCGCGTCGCCACGATCCGGCTCTCCGCGCCGAGTGCGGCTGCCCAGGCGGCCACGTTCGCAGCCTGACCTCCCGGATGGAGCGCGGTCCGGGCCGTCACGTCGTCTCCGGCGCTGAGCGGTGCGTCCAGGCGGACGATCACGTCCAGGAGAAGATCACCGAGCGTGCAGACGAGCATGCGCCTACGATCCTCACATGGACCTCGAGCGCAGGGGACAACGGCTGCGGTCGTTCGCCTACGGCGCCGCCCTCGGCGCCTCCGCGGCGATTGCCGCAGCGAGGCGTCGCCGCCAGCGCCGTCCGCGCGAGACTCCCGCCGGACTGGCGGCGTTCGAGGGCGCCCCGTGCTACCGCGAGACGCTCGAACGCGAAGCCGCCCGCGACCAACGTCCTTAGTCGCGGGAAGTGCGAAGCACTTTCTGCGACGCGCTAGCGGGGTCCACCGACGCCGCCGAGGTTCTTCAGGTCGAGCGCTCGCTCGACGGTCAGCAGGTTGATGTCCGAGTCACCGATGAACTGGTCCTGCCCGATGAACTGGACGGCGCGGGTCTGGAGCAGGAACTCGCGCACGGTGCGCGTCGGCCGGCGGGAGCGGACGACGAGGAACGGCCCGAAGGCGCGCACCTCGAACTTGCCGCTGGGCGCGGGGTAGCGCAGCTTGATGTGGAGCTTCGGGTGGAAGTTGTTCGTGTCGCTCGCGTCGAGGATCCAGATTCCGCGGCCGAGGGGCTTGCGCGCCCGGTAGAGAACGTGCAGCGCCAGCTTCGTATCGGCGCGCGGCACGACGGTGTTCGTGAAGGCGCGGTTTCGCTCCCACGCGCCGAGGAAGATCGGCTCGTAGCCGAAGAGGACGTCGTCCGGCCGCGCGGTCGCAGCCAGCCAGCTGGAGGCCGCTTCTCGCGCCTCCACGCGCACGGCCGGCTCCCCTTTGTACAGCAGCGGGATCTTGTGCATGCCCCAGCCGACTTCGAGCGCGCCGAGCGCGACGACGGCGACAGCTGCGAGCGGCAGCCCTTCGGGGACCGTCGAGCGTGCGGCACGGACGAGCGGCAGCGCGAGGCAGGTCGCAAAGAACGGAAGCACGAAGATCAGGTGCCGGGACTCGGGTGAAGCAAGGCCGCTTCCCACGGAGATGAGCAAGAAGAAGAGAAGCGGCACGACGACATTCGTCAGCGCGAGCAGGGCGCTGTCGCGGCGCCGGCGCGCCAGCAGGTAGAAGCCGGCGCCCGCGAGCAGCAGCACGAGCACGCGCGCGACCATCCAGCCGCCGGTGAAATCGCCCGCGACGCGGGTCAGGTAGCCGAGGATCGGACCAGGTCCGGCAAGCTTTGCTCCGCCGCCGCCGACCGTGACGTCGAAGCGCCCTCCGAGCACGAGGTCGGCACGCCAGAACGGGATCGCCAGCAGCCCGACTGAGACGAACGCCGACAGCCCCTCGCGCAGGTGCCGAGAGAGCAGCACGTACAGCCCTTGCGACCCGACGACGAGCGCGCCGTACGGATGTGTCGCGAGGCAGGCGAGGATCGCGATCACCCAGAGTGTCCAGCTGAGACGATCGCGCCTGTCGAGCGCACGGAGCAGTGCGAGGTACGACAGGGTGCTCGTGAAGAGGAAGAGCGCATACATCCGTCCGTAGATCGCATGGAAGAGGAGCATCCAGCTCGGCGCGACCAGTGCAACGGCGACGAGCGCGGTGGCGCGGTCGGTCAGTCGGCGGACGAGCACGGCGATCAGCGGCAGACTCGCGATCGCGAAGACCGCCGACAGGATCCGGAGCGCGATCAGTCCCCCGCCGGAGTGCGCGACCACCCAGGCGAACAGGAAGTGGAGCGGTGCGCCGCCGCGCTCGCCCAGAACGGTGCCGATCAGGTCGTGCACAGACGAGCGGCCGGTGAACAGGGCCAGCGTCTCGTCCTCGTGCGGCGGCCACGCGGTCAGCCGAGCGACCACGAAGGCCGCCGCGCCGGCGGTGCAGATCGCGACGCCCACGCGCCAAGCGAGCTCGTCGAGCTCGCGCGGGAGCGCGAGCGCGAAGGAGCGTGCGGAGACGGTTGTTTGCGCCGTGTCGTTCACCGCGGAGATTGTGCGCGAAACGGGGTGGTGACAGGCTTCGCTGCTAGCCTTTTGGCCCCGTGCCGACCTATGAGTATCGCTGTCCGGACGGGCACGTGTTCGAAGTCTTCAAATCGATGAGCGCGCCCGCTCCCGAGGTGTGTCCGACCTGTGGCAAGGGGCCGGTGACGGTCGTGCTCCATCCCGTGGCAGTGCATTTCAAGGGCTCCGGGTTCTACACCACCGACTACGGCCGGGGCTCGAAGCGGAAGGACGCCGCGGAGAAGGACGGCTCCTCCGGCGGAGGCGGCGAGAAGAAGTCCGGCGACAGCGGCTCGTCGGAGAAGCCGAAGGCCGCCGAGGCCTAGCGCGCGAACGAGCCCGAGACGCAGCCGGCGCCGTAGGGCCCCTCGCCGGGCCGCGGCGGCAAGGGCGCGGTCTTCCCCAGCATCGTGAGGATCACGCGCGACTTGTCGTCTCCCTCCGCGACGATCACCGACTCCCCGTCCGGCAAGGTCGCGGTCGTTCCGCCGAGCCGGCAGTGAAGCGCGTGCGCGCGCTTGTACACCCACGCGATCTGCAGCAGTTGTCCGGTGGAGAGATCGGTGGCGAGCGGCCGCACCAGCTTGCCGCCGACGAACGGCAGCTTCGCCAGCGTCGACACGCTCGTCATCTTCTGCAGCATCGCCTGCAGCACCTGCTGCTGCCGCTCCGTCCGGGTGATGTCGCTGTCGGCCGCGTCGAGCGCGTTCTTTCGCACGCGCGAATAGATGAGCGCGCGCCGGCCGTCCATGTGCTGCGGCCCCTTGTGGAAGCGCCAGCCGTGCCAGCGCGCGCAGCGCGCGTCCGTGGAGTAGGGACAGTCGAACTTGGAGACGATCGGTCTCGGAACGTCGATCGTGACTCCTCCGAGCCTGTCGATCACGTCCTTGAACTGCGAGAAGTCGGCGACGATGACGTGGTTGATCGGCAGCCCGGTGTACGACTCGATCGTCTTGATCGCGAGCGCCGGTCCGCCGACCTGCATCGCCGCGTTCACCTTCGAGTCACCGTACCCGGGAATGGGCACGCGGAGGTCGCGCGGGATCGACAGGTACGCGACTCGATGCCGTCCGGGATCGGTGCGGATGACCATGATCGAATCGCTCCGGTTCGCCTGCTCGTGCCCGCGCTGCTGCGCGTGGTCGGTCCCGAGGACGAGGATGTCGGTCGGCGTCGAGAGGATGAGGGAGTCCTGCCGCGCAACGGCCGCTTTCGCCTCCTCCGGGAGACGTGCGTTCGCATCCTTGACGCCGCTGCGCACGGCGAACCAGCTTGCGGCGCCCCAGACGACGAGCAGGAGAAAGAGCACGACGAGTGCGACCCCGACGCGTCTGCCCCAACGCGGCCGGCGAGCCGGCGCCGGTCCTGGGCCGGGATAGCGAGGTGCTCCGTCGGTTCGCTCCGCGCGCCGCTGTTCGCGCGCACGGCGATGCGGGAGCGGCACCTTCCCTTTCGTGCGGCCCCCGCGGTAGACCTTGTAGGGCTTGTCTCCGCCGCTCATGCGGCGGGTTAGGTTAGCGGTCGACGGTGCCCGAACAGCGCGTGATCGGCGTCGACCTCGGCGGGACGAAGATCCTTGCCGGCGTGATTACGCGTACGGGCACGGTCGAGCGGCACCGTGAGGTCATGACTCCGCTCGAGTCGCAGGCGGCGCTGCTGGACGGGCTCGAGACGAGCGTGCGGGATCTGCTCGACGAGGGGATCTCCGCAGTCGGATTCGGCGTTCCTTCGCGCATCGACCAGGCACGCGGGCGCGTCGAGGCCTCGGTGAACATCCCGCTGGAAGGGATCGACTTCCGGTCGCTGGTGAGCGAGCGACTGGGTTTGCCGGTCGGAATCGAGAACGACGCGAATGCCGCCACGCTGGCCGAGTTCGTCGCCGGCGCGGGGCGCGACGCACGGACGATGGTGATGCTCACGCTCGGGACCGGGTGCGGGGGCGGGGTCGTCGTCGACGGAAAGCTGTTCCGCGGCTGGGCCGAGTTCGGCCACATGGTGATCGTCGAGGGGGGCGAGCCGTGCTTCGGTGCCTGCACCGGCCACGGCCATCTCGAGGCCTACGTCTCCGGCAGCGCGGCGACGCGCGATGCGCAGCGCGCGTTCGGGCCCGCCGTGGACGCCCATCGCCTCGTCCGCCTCGGCCAGGAGGGAGATGCGCAGGCGGTCGAGATCCTCGACCGGATCGGCCGTCATCTCGGCACGGGCATCGGCTCGCTCGTGAACCTGTTCAATCCGGATCTCGTCGTGATCGGCGGCGGCTTCGCCGCGGCCGGCGGGCTGATCCTGGAGCCGGCGGAGGCAGTCGTACGCGTCGAGGCGCTCGCGCCCGCGGCCGAGCGGGTGCAAATCGTGCGTGGCGAGCTGGGCACGATGGCGGGCCTGATCGGCGCCGGACTCGTCGCGTTCGAAGCCCTCTCCTGATGCCGCTCGCCGTCTGCGCAACCCCAATCGGCAATCTGGACGACGTCACGCTGCGCGTGCTGCGCGAGCTCGGCGAAGCGGACGTCGTCCTCTGTGAGGACACGCGTCACACGCGCGGTCTGCTCGAGCGGCACCGCATCAAGGCGAAGCTGCTCTCGTACCACGAGCACAACGAGGCGAAGCGAGTCGCCGAGCTGCTGCCGCGCCTCGTGGCAGGCGCGCACATGGCCCTCGTCTCCGACGCCGGGCTTCCGGGCGTGTCCGACCCCGGGGCGCGCCTGATCGCAGCCGCGCTGGGTGCCGGCGTGCCGGTGACCGTGCTGCCCGGCCCTTCGGCCGTCGAGACCGCCCTGGTGGCGAGCGGGCTCGTCGGCGACCGGTACCAGTTCGTGGGCTTCCTGCCACGCGGCGAGCGTCAACTCGACGCGCTGTGGTCGGAACTGGCGCGGTGGCCGTTCCCCGTGGTCGCGTTCGAGTCGCCGCAGCGGCTGCCCCGGACCCTTGCGTCGCTCGCCCGCGTACTGCCCGATCGTCCTGCCGCGGTCTGTCGCGAGCTGACGAAGCGCTTCGAGGAGGTCGCACGCGGGTCGGCGTCCGAGCTGGTGGATCGCTTCGCGGAACCGCCGAAGGGTGAGGTCGTGCTCGTTCTCGGCGCGGCCGACGCGCAGCGAGAGGACCTGGTCGCGGCCTCCGCGGCAGTTGGTGAGCTGGTCGCTGCGGGCGTGCCCCGGCGGCAGGCCGCAGACGTGGTCGCACGGCTGACCGGGACGTCGCGAAACGCGCTCTACCGCTCGTCGCTGTAGTCAGAATTGACAACAGAGGACGCTCGCGCTACGCTTGCCACTCTCGTTTACCAAACTGACAACAGACGGGAGGTTCGCAATGCCGGTGTGCAGTGTGCGTCGTGTCGTCTTCGGTCTCCTCTTGCTCGTCCTCGTTCTCCCGGCGCGTGCCGCCGCATGGACCTGGCCCGTCGAGGGGCCGGTCCTGCGTCCGTTCTCGTTCGATCCCGCGCACCCGTATGCGGGCGGACAACATCGCGGCATCGACATCGGCGCGCCTGCAGGCACGACGGTCGTCGCGCCGGTCGCCGGGATCGTGTCATTCGCCGGCTCCGTGCCGGCGAACGGCAACACGGTGACGATTCGGACGTCCGACGGCTGGTCCGTGACGCTGGTGCATCTCGGTGGCTACGGTGTGCGGGGCGGGCAAGCGATCGCCGAGGGCGATGCGGTCGGGGCGGTCGGGCCGAGCGGGACGACGCAGCTCACAGTTCCGTTCGTCTATCTCGGCGTTCGCCGAACGGCCGAAGAGCAGGGGTACGTCGACCCGCTGTCGCTGCTGCCTGCGCGCCCAACGCTCCCACCGCCGCCGGCCGGGCTCGCCCCGCCTCCCGCGCCCGCGGTCGATCCCGCCCCTGCGCCTGCGCCGCCAACCGCCGAGCCGGCGCCGCCGGCCGCCGAGCCGACGCCGCCGGGCGGCGAACCGGCACCCGCTCCGCCCGCCGCGGATCCGCCGCCGGGCACGCCGCCGACCGCGCCGCCCGCCGCCGAGCCTGCGCCGCCGCTTCCCGCTGAGCCACCGGCCGCGACGCCGCCTGCAGGCGCCGGCGCAGCGACAGACATTCCCGTGCCGGTGCCTGACCCCGCGACGCCGCCGACACCGCAGGGAGGGGGAACCGGTGCGGCACCCCCGCCTGGGGCCGAGCCGCCGGCGCCCGCCGATCCGCCGGCCGCCCCGCCGCAGACGGTTGGGCCCGGCGACGTAGCTCCGCCTGCCGCTGCTCCCGCGGAGCCCCCGACCGAGCCGGAACCGACCTTCGAGGACCCCGAGCCTCCCCTCGCTGAGACGCCGATTGCTCCGCCTGCGGCGGACGCCCCCGCGGCTCCCCCGCCGGCGGCAGATGCCCCGGTCGCCGCGCCTGCCGTGCCGGACCCGGCGCCGGCCGAGCCTGCCGCCGATCCGGCACCGACGGAGACACCGCCGGCTGAGCAGCCGGTCGACCTGCCCGCCCTCGCCGTCGGGCCCTGGATCCAACCGGTCTGGGTGACGCATGCGGTCGGGCGCGGTTGGGCCGTCCCGGCCGTGCCTGCGGCCTTCGCAGCCGTCGCGGTCGGTGAGTCGGCGCGGCCGTTGGGCGACGACGCCGAGCCGGCGCCCCTTCACGGCCGGTGGGCAGTCCCCGTGTCCGCCCGGATGAAACCGCTCCGGGGCTCGTCGCGTGCTCACGTGCCGGGCTCGCGCAGCTTCGAGTCCGCTCGCTCGGTGGCTCGCACGCTCGCCGAGCCAGCGGTTGCGGGGCAGGCCGGGCACCGGGCGCAGGCACACGAGCGTCGACCTTGGCCGCTGCTTCTGCTGCTCCTGGCGGGCGGTGCGGCGCTCGTCGCGGTCCGCCGTCGGCCGGCCGACTTGCAGCCGGCTCGTACCATTGAAAGAGATGAACCGCTTCTACATCACGACACCGATCTACTACGTCAACTCGACCCCGCACATCGGCCACGCGTACACGACGATCGCGGCCGACATCCTGACGCGCCATCACGAGCAGCGCGGGGACGACACGTTCTTCCTGACGGGCGTCGACGAGCACGCGTCCAAGAACATCCGCTCCGCGCAGGAACAGGGACTGGAGCCGAAGGAATTCGTCGACAGGATCGTCGCCGAGCACTGGCGGCCGCTCCCGGCGCGGGTGCACGCGGACATCGACTTCTTCATCAGGACGACAGATGAGGGGCACAGTCGCTTCGTCCAGGAGTTCATCCAGCGGATCCACGACAACGGGCACATCTACGAGGACGTCTACGCGGGGCTCTACTGCGTCGGCTGCGAGGCGTTCAAGAACCCGGACGAGCTCATCGACGGGAGGTGTCCCGATCACGGCATCGAGCCCGAATGGATCGAGGAGAAGAACTGGTTCTTCCGGCTCTCCGCGTTCCAGGAACGGCTCCTCGAGCTGTACGACGATCGTCCGGACTTCGTCCTGCCGCGCTTCCGGTACAACGAGGCGCGCAGCTTCATCGAGCGCGGTCTCCAGGACTTCAGCCTGTCGCGCGCGGGCCAGCCCTGGGGGATTCCGATCCCGTGGGACCCCGATCAGGTCGTCTACGTCTGGGTCGATGCGCTGATCAATTACCTGAGCGCGCTGACCTACGCCCGTCCCGGACAGGACCTGCGCGAGCGGTACTGGCCGGAGGTCCGGCACCTGATCGCCAAGGACATCCTCCGCTTTCACTGCGTCTTCTGGCCGGCGCTCCTGTTAGCCGCCGGCTACGAGCCGCCGAAGCAGCTGTTCGTCCACGGGTACCTGCAGATCGGCGAGCAGAAGATCTCCAAGTCGCTCGGCAACGTCATCGATCCGCTGGATCTGCTGGACATCTACGGCGTCGATCCGGTGCGCTTCTACGTCGCGCGGGTGACGACGTTCGGCCAGGATGGCAACGCGTCGGTGGAAGACGTCCACGAGCGCTACGAACGCGAGTTGGCGAACGACCTCGGCAACCTCGTCTCCCGGACGACGGCGATGATCGCCCGCTATCGCGACGGGGCGCTGACGCGCACGGACGCGCCGGGCGCCGTCGACCTGGCGCGGCTTCGCGAGGACGTCGCAGCCCGGCTCGACGCGTGGGATCTGAGCGGCGGCCTGGAGGCGATCTGGAGCGTCGTCCGCGACCTGAACCGCTACGTCGAGAGGTCCACGCCGTGGCAGTTGGCGAAGGACGAGACGCGCGCCGCAGAGCTGGACGCCGTTCTCTACCACCTCGCCGACGGGCTCACCGGCGTAGCGATTGCGCTCGCCGCGTATCTACCCGAGACCGCGCCGAAGATTCTCGCCGCGCTCGGCCAGCGCGACGATCTCGCCTGGTCGCGGATCGACAACGGGGTCGCCGAGGAGACGGACTCGATCGAGCCCGCGCAGCCGTTGTTCCCGCGCGTCGATCTTCCGACCGCCGCCGCGTGACCCGCCCAAGCGGCGAACGGTGATCGATACACACGCGCACCTGGACGCGCTCGACGACGACCCGGACGCGGTGATCGCACGTGCGCGCGATGTCGGCGTGATGCGGATCGTCTCGGTCGGCACCGGACCCGAGTCGTGGCGCGCGACGCTCGCGATCGCCGAGCGACACGACGGTGTGTTCACGGCCCTCGGGTTGCATCCGCACGAGGCGGCACACGAGGATGCGCTCGTCGGGCTCCCCGAGGCGCTTGCCCATCCGCGCGCCGTCGCGGTGGGGGAGACCGGCCTCGACTACTACCGAGACCACGCGCCGCGCGACGCGCAGCGCCGCGTGTTCGACGCACAACTCGAGCTCGCGCGCGAGCTGCGCATGCCTGTCGTCGTCCACACGCGCGCGGCGGACGAGGACACCCTCGCCGCACTCAGGAGCTTCGAGGGCACGATCGTGATGCACTGCTTCTCGTCGCCCGGGCTGCTCGAGCCGGCGCTCGAGCACGGCTGGTACGTCTCGTTCGCAGGCAACGTGACGTTCAAGAACGCATACGACCTGCGCGCCGCGGCTCGTGCCGTCCCGGGCGAGCGGCTGCTCGTCGAGACGGACTCGCCATACCTCGCGCCGCAACCGCGCCGGGGTCGGCCGAACGAGCCCGCGAACGTCGTCCACACGGTCGCCGCGCTCGCGGAGGCGCGCGACGAAGACGTCGTTGATCTCGCCGCGCGCATCGACGCGAACGCAAGCGCCTGCTTCTCGTTGCCGTGAGCGTCCGCCCGAAGAAGGACCTCGGCCAGCATTTCCTCGTCGACGAGAACCTGCTCGGCGTCATCGGCCGGCTCGCGGAGTTGGAGCAGGACGACGTCGTGCTCGAGGTCGGTCCCGGGCTCGGCGTCCTGACTCGCTACCTCGCTCGACGCGTGGCGCTCGTCCATGCGGTCGAGCTGGACGAATCGCTGGCGCCCCATCTGCGCGACGTCGCGGACAACGTCCGCATCCACTTCGGCGACGCGCTCCGCCTCGATCTCGGAACGCTGGATCCCGCGCCGGGCAAGCTCGTCGCGAACCTTCCGTACAACATCGCGACGCCGCTCGTCGTCGAGTCGCTGGACGGCCTCCCGGCTCTGGAGCGCTGGTGCGTGATGGTGCAGCGCGAGGTCGCCGACCGCTTCTTCGCGGTTCCCGGCACGAAATCGTACGGCGCCGTGTCCGTGCTCGTGCAGCTCGCCACGGAGCGCACGGGTTTCCATCCCGTCTCACGGACCGTGTTCCGGCCTCGCCCGAAAGTCGACTCTGCGCTGGTCGCCTTCCGGCGGCGTGAGCCGGCACGCGATTTTGCGAGCGTGAAGCGAGTCGTCGAGGGAGCGTTCGCGCATCGTCGCAAGACGCTGCCCAATTCGCTTGCGCTCAGCGGCGTCGCCACGCGCGAGCAGGCAGAGGCGGCGCTGGCGCGGATCGACCGTGCCGCAGATACTCGTGCAGAAGCGCTCGCACCGCCCGAATTCGTGCAGCTGGCGGAGATGCTTCGATGAGGCGGAGGTCGGCGAGCGCGAAGATCAACCTCGCGCTCGTCGTCGGCCCGCGTCGCCGAGACGGCAAGCACGAGGTTGCGACCGTGCTCCAGCGTGTCGACATCTCCGACCGAATCGAGCTCGGCGACTCCGACGCGCTGCGCGTCGAAGGCTTTCCCGACGACACGCTCGTGCGCGATGCGCTCGAGGCATTCGCCGGTGCCGCAGGCGTCGTCCCGCGCTGGCGCGTGCGAATCGAGAAGCGCATCCCGGTCGCGGCCGGGCTCGGCGGCGGCAGCTCGGACGCGGCGACCGCACTCGCGCTGGCGAACGAGACCGTGGCCGAGCCGCTGGCCGATCTCCACCCCCTCGCAGCGGCGCTGGGCGCCGATGTGCCGTTCTTCCTGACGAGCGGGCCTCAGCTCGGACGGGGCGACGGCTCCGAGCTCGAGCCGCTCGCCCTGCCGCAGGACTACTGGGTCGTGCTCGTCCTGCCGCGCGGCGGGCACAAGGAGTCGACAGCCTCTGCATACGCACGCTTCGACGCCCGCGACGGTATGGACGGCTTCGAGGAACGGCGGCGCGAACTGCTCGAGCGCCTACGGCATGTTCGCCGGCCCGCCGACCTCGCGCTCCTGCCGCCGAACGACCTCCTGTCCTCACCAGTGGCTGCGCTGCTGCGTGAGCACGGCGCCTTTCGTGCAGACGTCAGCGGCGCGGGCGCCGCGGTGTACGGCCTGTTCGCGCGCGAGGGTGACGCGCAGCGCGCCGCGGCGAAGTTGAGACCCGTTGGCCGGATTTGGCTCACAGCTCCTGCCTGGTACGTTTGACTCCATGTACGAGTTGGGCGCGGTCGAGCACGGGACGAGCCGCCCGGGTCGCTGGCTGCGCGCGAACCGGATCCGCATCGCGCTCTGGATCGCCGTCGTCGAGGCGGTGCTCGCGGCATTCCTCCACGATGTCTCTCGGTGGACGATCGTCGCGCTCGCGGCGATCTTCGTTCCGATCTATCTGCTGTGGGGGCGCGAGCGGCACTCGGACACCTTGCGCCAGGTCTCGTGGATCGCGGCCGCGTCGCAGGCGTTGGCCGTCGTCGCGGTCATCTTCGCGTTCATCGTCGGCGTCTTCGTCCTGATCCTCGCCGGCATCTTCGCGGCGGTCGCGCTCGTGATGATTCTTTCCGACCGCCGCTAAACTCTCGCCCTGACCTCGGTGGGGCGTAGCCAAGTGGTAAGGCAGCGGGTTTTGGTCCCGCGATCCCAGGTTCGAATCCTGGCGCCCCAGCCAATCTGCCTCTGATGAACGCAAATCTCTCAGCCGTTGTGATGGCCGGCGGGCTCGGTACTCGGATGAAGTCCGCAACGCCGAAGCACCTGCATCCGCTGCTCGGCCGGCGCATCGTCGACTGGGTGATCGCCTCGGCCGCCGAGGCGGGCGCCGACCCGGTCGTGGTCGTCGCGTCCCCTGATACGGCAGCCGGCTATGACGCTGTACAGGTCGCCGTGCAGCAGCGCGCGCTCGGAACCGGTGACGCGGTTCGCTGCGCGCGCGAGACGCTCGGCGGTGCGGAGGGGGACGTACTCGTACTGAACGGCGACGTTCCTGCACTCACGGCCGACGTGCTGGAGGAGCTGATCGAGACGCACAGGCGCGACCACGCAGCGGCGACCGTTCTTTCCTTCGAGCCCGAGGATCCGCGCTCCTACGGACGGATCGTGCGGGACGGCGGCGCTCGGCTCGCCCGCATCGTGGAGGCCGGTGATGCGACGCCGGACGAGCTGGAGCTGCGCGAGGTGAACTCGGGCATCTACGTGTTTCGCGCCGACAAGCTGTGGCCGGTCCTCGAACGGCTGGAGCCGCACAACGTTCAGGGCGAGCTCTACCTCACGGACACGCTCGGCTTCCTCGTGGGCGACGGCGAGCCGGTCGCCGTCCACGTCGCCCCCGACCCGGTCGCAGCGGAAGGGATCAACACCCGCGCGGAGCTCGCCGCGGCAGCCGCGTTCCTGCGCGACCGCATCAACCTCCGGCACATGCTCGCGGGCGTCACGATCGTCGATCCGACGAGCACCTGGATCGAGCCCGACGTCGAGCTCGAGCCCGACACGACCGTCCATCCCTTCACCCTGCTGCGCGGGCGGACGAGCGTCGCGCGCGGCGCCGAGATCCACTCGCACGTGGTCGCGATCGACGCCGTGATCGGTCGCGAGACGACAGTCGGCCCGTTCTGTTACCTTCGCCCCGGCACGGTGCTGGAGGCGCGTGCGAAGGCCGGGACGTTCGTCGAGATCAAGAACTCACAGATCGGCGAAGACGCCAAGGTGCCTCATCTCTCCTACATCGGCGACGCCGAGATCGGCGCGCGGACCAATATCGGCGCGAGCAACGTGACGGCAAACTTCGACCACCGGCCCGGACAGCCGAAGAAACGAACGAAGATCGGGCGCGACGTCAGGACCGCGGTCGACAATACGTTCGTTGCTCCGGTGGAGGTGGGTGACGATGCTTGGATTGCAGCGGGGTCCGTGATCACCGAAGATGTCCCGCCTGGCTCGCTGGCTGGCTTCCCGCCTCGGCAGGAAGTCAAGGAAGGCTATGTCTACGAGAAGCATGGAAAGCGCGCCGACGACTGAAGCGACACTCCCGGGGCTCGAGGCGCCAACGGCGGCTTCGCCGAAGCCCGGACACTGGATCGAGCGCGGTCCTCAGAAACGGCTGATGGTCTTCAGCGGCAGCTCGCATCCCGCACTTGCGGCCAACATCGCCGAGAAGCTCGGCGTCGAGCTGGGCGAGGTCACGCTGGAAACCTTCGAGAACGGCGAGACGTACTGCCGGTACGACGAATCGATCCGAGGAGCCGACCTCTTTCTCGTGCAGACCGGGACCGAGCCGATCGATCACCACCTCATGCAACTGGCCTTCCTGATTCAGGCGGCGAAGCTCGCCTCTGCCAAGCGCATCACCGCCGTGATCCCGCTCTTCCCGTACGCGCGGCAGGATCGCAAGGCAAAGCCGCGCGAGCCGATCTCTGCGCGCTACGTCGCAGACATGCTGCAGCTCGCCGGCGCCGACCGTGTGCTCACGATGGACCTGCATGCCGGCCAGATCCAGGGCTTCTTCACGGTTCCGGTCGACCACATGACCGCGCTGCCGCTGTTCGCGCGCCACTTCCGCGACCTCGGCCTCTACGGCGAGGGAGTGGTGTCGGTGTCGCCGGACGCCGGCCGCGCCAAGATGGCCGTCCGCTTCGCGGAGATGCTCGAAGCCGACTTCGCGATCATGCACAAGACACGCCCGGCGCACGACCGAGCCGTGGTGACCGGCGAGACGGAGATCACCGGGCGCGTGCGCGACAAGATCGCGATCCTGGGCGACGACTCGATCATGACCGGCGGCACGATGCTCGCGAACGTCGAAGCGCTGCGCACTGCCGGCGCGAAGGAGGTCTGGATCTTCGCCACGCATGGAGTCTTCTGCGGCGAGGCGACGCTCGAGCGCTTCGCGGACGCGGATCTCGCCGGGATCGTCGTCACCGACACGGTGCCGATCGACCCGCTGCGCCGCCCCACGAACATGACCGTCCTGCCGGTTGCGCAGCTCCTCGCCGAGACGATCATGAACGTCTTCGCCGACGACTCCGTCTCGGCGATCTTCGGCGGCGAGAACCAGTTGTTCTAGCTCTCGCTGGGTCGGCAGTTCCCGCAAATTCGGCGCCGGCACGCGGCCGGCCGTTTCGCCCTGCACGTCCACGACAACAACGGAAGAGGTGTTCTTCCCGCGCAACATCTTGGTCCTGATCTACGTCGGCGTCGGACTCGTCGTGGCCGCCACGCACCACTACTTCTCAAACGTCCACGGCTGGCGCGGCGTCGTCTCTGCCGTTCTGGCCGTCATCCTCTGGCCCTTGATCTTGCTCGGAATCAACCTGCATATCCGCAAATAGCTACACTGGCGCGCCGATATGGCAGGCGAACGGATGAAGCTCGAGGTCACGGAGCGCGATGCGCGCGGCACGCGCGAGTCCCGGCGGCTGCGCAAGCAGGGCCTGATTCCCGGCGTGCTCTACGGGCGTGGCAACGCGCCGCATGCAATCTCCGTCTCCGAGCGCGACCTCAGGCGCGTGCTGACGGGGGCGAGCGGGCTGCACGCGATCCTCGACGTCGTCCTCGCAGGGCAGAAGACCACACATCCGTCGATCCTCAAGGACTACCAGCAGGACGTGCTGCGCGGCCGCGTGATCCACATCGACCTGCAGGAGGTTCGGCTCGACAGGCCGATCCAGGCTTCGCTGGTGGTCGAACTCGTGGGCGCCGAGGACGCGCCGGGTCTGAAGGAGGGCGGCGTCCTCTCACAGGTCTCCCGCGAGATCAACGTCGAGGCGCTGCCGATGGAGATTCCCGAACGGATCGAGCTCGACGTCAGCGGGATGGAGATGAACGCGACGCTCCGTCTCGCCGACCTGCCGCCGCGCGAAGGCGTCACCTACCTCGACGATCCGGAGGAGACGGTGCTCGCGACCGTCACGATGCCGACGCGCGTCGAGGAGCCAGAGCCCGAAGAGGTCGAGGAAGGCGAAGAGGTGCCCGAGGGCGAGCAGCCGGAGGGCGCGGCGGAGGCCTCCGCCGAAGCGGCCTCAGGCGAATCCGGCGAGTCCGGCACGTCGGAGAGCTAGTTGCGCCTGCCATGGCGCCGGGGCGAACGCGCCTCGTCGCTCGATCTGCTCGTCGTCGGCCTCGGCAATCCGGGACGTGAGTACGCACGGCACCGTCACAACGTCGGTGCGCTCGTCGTGGACGAGCTGGCCCGCCGGCACGGTGCATCGTGGCGCTCCAAGTTCAACGGCGAGCTGGCCGAGCTGCGCCTCGACGGCCACAAGGTGGCGTTGCTCAAGCCGCAGACGTACATGAACGAGTCAGGCCGCTCCGTCGCCGCCGCGGCGAAGTTCTTCAAGCTCGAGCCGGACGCCGTGCTCGTCGTCCACGACGAGATCGACTTCGACCCCGGCCGTCTTCAGGTGCGCCTCGGCGGCGGCCTCGCCGGGCACAACGGCCTGCGCTCGATTGCGAGCCACCTGCGGACGAACGACTTCATGCGCCTGCGGGTCGGCGTCGGCCGCCCCGGCCGCGGCGACCGGCGCTCGCCCGCGGACTACGTGCTCTCCAACTTCACGCCCGAGGACGACGCAGAGACGCTGGTCGCACGTGCGGCCGACGCGATCGAGACGCTCGACGCCGAAGGGCTCGAGCGCGCGCAGCAGCGCTACAACTAAGCCGTGGACACGGTCCAGATCAGCGTCGAGCCCGTCTCGCAGGACGGCCGGCGGCGGCGCCGGCGGTCCCGCTGGGAGCTGCTCGAGGAGCAGGTCAAGCCCACGTGGCGGGAGCTGCCCACGCTGATCCGCGACTCGCTGAAGCTCGTCTGGGCATCGGGCCGGGGCACGTTCCTGCTCACGGCGATCCTGCAGATCGTGAGCGCGCTCGCCGTCGGCGCGCAGCTGTTCGTGACGAAGGCGGTGCTCTCCGCCGTGCTGCACGCCGGCAGCGGCGGTGCGTTCTCTGGCGTGCTTCCCGAGCTGGCCGCGCTCGTCGCACTGACCGTCGCGCTCGACGTCGCCCGCGCAGTCGAGAACGAGCAGAGCCGTGTCCTCAGCGAGCTCGTGGGGCGCCGGGCCTTCGAGCGTGTGATCGACGTCGCGACGCGCATCGATCTGCTCGCCTTCGAGTCGCCGGACTTCTACGACCGGCTGCGGCGCGCGACGATGCAGGGACAGTTCCGCGCGCTCCAGACGGTGCAGAGCCTGCTCGGTCTCGTCGGTGCCGCCGTGAGCTCCATCGGCATCGTCGCAGCGCTGACGACGTTGCAGCCGCTCCTGCTGCCCCTCGTCGCGGTCGGGATCATCCCGCTGTGGATCGTCACTCGTCTGAACACGCGCGACACGTACCGGTTCTCGTTCGGCATGACGCCCAACGACCGGCAGCGCAACTACCTCCAATACCTGCTGCTCAGTCGGGACCCGGCAAAGGAGATCCGCTCGTTCGAGCTCGCGCCGTTTCTCCGCAAGCGGTACGACCGCCTGTACGACGAGCGCATCGCGGAGGCGCGCGCACTCGCTCGGCGCCGCACGGTCCGCTCGCTCGCCGGCGCGCTCGCGTCGTCGGCGGTGACCGCAGGCGCCGTAGCGAGTCTCGCGTACCTCTACACGAGCGACCGCATGAGCCTCGCGACGACCGGAGCGGCGGTGTTCGGCCTCTACCAGCTCGTTGGGCGGTTGCAAGCCCTCAACTTCAGCGTCGGCTCGCTCTACGAGTCGACGATCTTCATCCGCGACTACACGTCCTTCCTCGCGCTCGAGCCGCCTCGGCGCGCGGCGGGCGCAGTCGCGCCGGAGCGCTTCGAGCGGCTGACGGTGGAGAACGTCACGTTCACGTATCCGGACGCGGACCGGCCCGCGCTGAGCGACGTCTCACTCGAGATCGGCGCTGGTGAGGTGGTCGCGCTCGTCGGCGAAAACGGCTCCGGAAAGACGACGCTCGCGAAGCTCGTCGCTGGGCTCTACAGCCCCGAGCAGGGACACGTGCACTGGGACGGACGCGACGTCGGCGAGCTCGACCCCGAGGACGTCCGCCGGCGAGTCGCGGTGATCTTCCAGGACTTCGCGCGCTACCTGCTGCCGGCGCGCGAGAACGTCGGGCTCGGCCGCCACGAACGCGTCGAGGATCTGGACGCGATCGTCCACGCGGCTGAGCGTGCCGGCGCGCATGGATTCCTGAGCGGCCTGCCCGAGGGCTACGAGACGATGCTCGGCCGTGAGTTCGCAGGCGGGTGGGACCTGTCGATCGGCCAGTGGCAGCGGGTCGCGCTGGCGCGGGCGTTCTTTCGCGACGCGCCCTTCGTGATCCTCGACGAGCCGACCGCGGCGCTGGACGCCCGGGCCGAGGCCGATCTCTTCGCGCGCCTGCGGGAGCTGCTCGAGGACCGGTCGGTGCTGCTCATCTCCCACCGCTTCTCGAGCGTGCGCACGGCGAACCGGATCTACGTCCTCGACCAGGGCCGTGTCGTGGAGCACGGGACGCACCAGGAGCTGATGGCCCTGCACGGCCTCTACGCCGAGCTCTTCACCCTGCAGGCCAGGCAGTACCTCGGCAACTAACTTGAACGACGACAAGCCATGACGACTGACTCTTCCCGGCCGGACCGAAGCGCTGTGCACCTCGAAGGCCGATCCGCCGGCAAAAAACGTCCAGTCCTCTACGCGCTCGTCCGCGAGTTGCTGCGCCTGGACCGCTTCCAGGACTTCTCCTCCGCCCTGCCGGCGCGGGCACGGGTCTCCGAGCCGGCGTTGCCGCTGCTGCTCGCCGCGCTGCACGAGCAGCTCGACCGGGCGGTGAGCGTGCTCGTCCCCGAGGACGCCGATGCCCGCGACGTCGCGGAAGCGGCGTCCTGGTACGTGGGCGCCGAGCGCGTCGCCCTCCTGCCGAGCCGCGGAGTCCGCTGGGACTCGGGGCTCCGGCCGCCGCCGCATCTCGTCGGCGAGCGCGCGCGGGCGCTGGACGTCCTCGAGCAGGGTGGCCTCGTCGTCGTGTCCGCGACCGCGCTCGCCGAGGGGATGCCGCCCGCAGCCGAGCGGCCGGCGCCGATCAGGCTTCAGCCCGGGGAGGAGCACGGCCTCGAGACGCTCACCGAGGAGCTCGCGCTCGCAGGCTACGAGCGCGTCGAGCGAGCCGAGGAGCGCGGCCAGTTCGCGGTGCGCGGCGATCTCGTCGACGTGTTTCCGACGACCGGTCGCGAGCCGCTGCGCGTCGAGTTCTTCGGGGACGAGATCGAGCAGGTGCGGGCGTTCTCACCGTTCACGCAGCGCGCGCTGCACGACGTCGACGACGCCTTCGTCTACCCGGCCGCCGAGCGGCGCGTCGAGCTCGCCGAGCTCGAGTTGGCGCCGGACGACGACGAGCTGCCGCGCCTCCCGAACGACCTCGTCTCGCCGCTCCGCGGCGGGCCCGATCTCGTGTGGGAGCCGAAAGACGTGCGCGAGGTCTGGGTCGAGGAGGGGCTTGCGCCGGTGTCGCTCGCGGGCGTCACGGAGCTCGAGCAACTGCCGGCGGCGCAGCCGTTCGCATTCGAGGCGCAACGCCCGGCGATCGCCGCGCGTGGGTTGAGCGAGGCGGAGAACGAGCTCTCGGCGTTCGTGCGGGCGGGCCATCGCGTCGTCGTCGCGTTCCCGCACCGCGGCGAGGCGCTGCGGACGCAGAACCTCCTGCGCCGCGTCGAGGCCGACCTCCTCGAGGAGGGACAGATCCTCACCGAGGATCCGCAGGCGCGCTTCGCGATCTCACCCGCGCGCCGCGGCTTCGTCTGGCGCGACCTGAATCTCGTCCTGCTGCCGGACACGCAGGTGTTCCGGCGGCGCGCCCCGCGGCCGGAAGCCGCGCGGATCGGGCGCGCGCTGCAGTCCTTTGCGGACCTTCGAACGGGCGACCACGTCGTCCACGAGGATCACGGCGTCGGGAAGCTGCTCGGCTTCGAGACGAAGACCGTCGCGGGCGTGACGCGCGACTACCTGTTCCTCGCCTTCCGCGGCGAGGACCGCCTGTATGTCCCGCACGAGCAGATCGGCAAGGTCTCGCGCTACATCGGCACCGACGCGCGCGCGCCGGCGCTCTCGAAGCTGGGAGGCAAGGCGTGGCAGAACCTGAAGACTCGGGCGCGCGAGTCCGTGCGCGAGCTCGCCGGCGAGCTGCTTGCGCTGTACGCGCAGCGCCAGAGCGCGCCCGGCGTTCCGTACGACCTCCGCAACGAGTGGCTTCAGCGCCTCGAGGCCGAGTTTCCGTACAGGGAGACGCCTGATCAGGAGCGCGCGATCGAAGAGGTGAAGGAAGACCTCGAGGCGCCGCGCCCGATGGACCGGCTGGTCTGCGGCGACGTCGGCTTCGGCAAGACAGAGGTCGCGGTGCGCGCCGCCTTCGCGGCCGCCGTGAACGACAAGCAGGTGATGATGCTCGCCCCGACCACGATCCTCGCCGAGCAGCACTGGAACACGTTCAGGAACAGGTTCCGTGACTTTCCCGTCAGGGTCGAGATGGTGTCGCGCTTTCGGAAGCCCGCCGAGCAGAGGCAGACGCTCCGGGACTTTTCTGAAGGAAAGGTCGAGGTCCTCATCGGGACGCATCGCGTCCTCAGCCGGGACGTGATCCCGAAGGACCTGGGCCTCGTGATCCTCGACGAGGAGCAGCGCTTCGGCGTCGCGCAGAAGGAGCTGCTGCGCTCGCTGCGGCTGGAGGTCGACGTGCTCGCGCTCAGCGCGACGCCGATTCCGCGCACGCTGCACATGTCGCTCTCCGGCCTCCGCGACATCTCGATCATCGAGACCGCGCCGCAGGGCCGGCGTCCCATCCGCACGACCGTGAGCGAGTACGACGAGGAGATCGTCCGGCTCGCGCTCGGGCGCGAGGCGAGTCGCGGCGGCCAGAGCTTTTACCTGCACAACCGCGTCGAGACGATCGACGAAGCGGCTGCGAAGCTGCAGCAGCTCTGTCCCGACCTCCGCTTCCTCATCGCGCACGGCCAGATGCGCGAGCGCGAGCTGGAGGAGAAGATGCACGCCTTCCTGCGCGGCGACGCGGACGTGCTCGTCTCGACGACGATCATCGAGAGCGGGCTCGACATCCCGCAGGCCAACACGTTGATCATCGAGCGCGCCGACGCGCTCGGCCTCGCCCAGCTGTACCAGATCCGCGGCCGGGTCGGCCGATCCGACGTGACGGCACACGCGTACCTGTTCTACCCCGACGCAACGGAGCTTTCGCCCGAAGCGCGCGCTCGGCTCGCCACGCTCGCCGACCACACCGAGCTCGGTTCCGGCTTCGCGATCGCGATGCGCGACCTGGAGATCCGGGGCGCCGGCAACCTCCTCGGCGACGAGCAATCCGGTCACGTCGCGGCGCTCGGCTTCGAGCTCTACGTGGAGCTGCTCGGCGAGGCGGTCGCCGAGCTCCAGGGGCAACGCCGCGTCGCCGTGCGACCCGTTCGCGTCGACGCACGCATCGATGCGTACGTGCCTGCGACCTACATCGAGTCTGAGGCGCTGAAGATCGACCTCCACCGGCGACTCGCCCTCGCCGAGAGCGAGGACGAGCTACGCGAGCTCCATGCGGCGGTCGAGGACCGCTACGGCGAAGTGCCGGAGCCGGTCGAGCATCTGTTCGCGATCCAGGAGGCGAAGCTGCAGCTCGCCCAGATCGGCGCCGACTACCTCGTCTACCGCGGTGGGCGAGCCTCCGTCGGTCCGCTCGTGCTCGGATCCGCCGAGGTACAGGCAATTCGCGGTCGTCTGGACACCGCCGTCTACTCCACCGGCAGCCGAGAAGTTACGTTAAGAACAGATGATTTCGGCCGGGCATTGGAGCTGACAGATGCTATTCTGGCCGCGCGCCGGGCAGCATGAGAGCCCGGCTTTCCTCCGAAAATGCGTAATCACACCGTCATTCTCGTCCTGGCTGCGCTCGTCGCCGTGCTCGCCGCAGGCTGCGGCGGCGGCGGCTCCAGCGTGCCCTCCGACGGGGTGGCCGTCGTCGGGGATCAGACGATCACCAAGGCGCAGTTCGACCAGCTGCTGGGCCAGGCCAAGAAGAGCTACAGCTCGCAGAAGCGCCCGTTCCCGAAGCCCGGCTCGCCCGAATACGAGCAGCTGAAGAACCAGGCGATGCAGTACCTCGTCCAGCGCGCCGAATTCGCCCAGAAGGCGAAGGATCTCGATGTCGACGTCACGGACAAGCAGATCGACGACCGGCTGAAGCAGATCAAGAAGCAGTACTTCGGCGGCAACCAGACCAAGTACGAGAAGCAGCTGAAGCAGCAGGGCCTGACGGACACGCAGGTCCGCGACGACATCAAGGCGCAGCTGGTCTCGGAGGCGATCTTCAAGAAGGTCACGGGCGAAGTGAAGATCTCCGACGCCGACGTGAAGAAGTACTACGACGGCCACAAGACGCAGTACAGCGTCCCGGAACAGCGCGAGATCGCGCACATCCTCGTCAAGAAGAAGCAGCTCGCAGACGATCTCTACAACCAGATCAAGGCCGGGGCGAACTTCGCGGCGCTGGCGAAGAAGTACTCACAGGATCCCGGCTCGAAGAACCAGGGCGGGAAGCTCACGGTTTCGAAGGGCCAGACGGTCGCGCCGTTCGATCAGACGGCGTTCCTGATGCACGTCGGCCAGATCTCGCGCCCGGTGAAGACGGAGTTCGGCTACCACATCATCAAGGCGCTCGGCCCGATCAAGCCGGCGAAGTCGACGCCGTTCAGCCAGGTGAAGGAGTCGATCCGCCAGCAGATCGGTCAGCAGAAGAAGAACGAGGCGATGAGCACGTGGGTCAACGACGTGAAGAAGGAATTCGCGAAGAAGATCCACTACCAGGTGGGCTACGCACCGGCGTCGACCTCGACGGCTGCCACGACCACCGGCTGAGTTGGCCGAGCCGAGCAGCCTCGCCGAGGCGCTCCTCGATCTCCAGAGACTGACCGAGCGGCTCCGCCGCGAGTGCCCGTGGGACCGCGAGCAGACCGCGCGCACGATCGTCCCGCATACCGTGGAGGAGGCCTACGAGGTCGCGGACGCGGCCATCGCGGGTGACGACGCGAAGCTCCTCGATGAGCTGGGCGACTTACTGTTCCAGACCTTTTTCCTTGCGCTGACGCTCCAGGAAAAAGGTTTAGGCTCGTTGGAGGGCGCGGCTCGTCTCATTCAGGAAAAACTGGTTCGCAGGCATCCGCATGTGTTCGCCGACGCGGAAGCCGACTCCCCAAAGGCGGTGCGCAAGAATTGGGAGGAGATCAAGCGCGACCTGGAAGGTCGCGCAGGGGTCTTCCACGACGTCCCGGAAACCCTCCCGTCGCTGCTCTATGCGCGGAAGGTGCAGCGGCGCGCCGCCGCGATCGACTTCGAGTACCCCGACGTCGCAGGCGCGTTCGCGGATCTCGACGACGAGGTTCGCGAGCTGAAGGAGGCGATCGACGAGACCGGCGTTCCGGCGCCCGAGTCCGAGCCTGATCCGCACGTGTTCGAGGAGCTCGGAGACGTGCTCTTCGCCGCGGTCAACGTCGCGCGTCGGGTGAATGTCGATCCCGAGCTGGCGCTGCGAACGATGACGAAGCGCTTCCGCGACCGGGTCGAGCGCGCCTCGGCGTTCGCCGCCGAGGACGGCAAGGATTTCGCAACGCTTCCCCTCGACGAGCAGGATGCGTACTTCGACCGCGCGAAGGAGGCCTTCCGTTGAGCCGTATCGCCGACGTTCATGGGCGCCAGATCCTCGACTCGCGCGGCAATCCAACCGTCGAGGTGGACGTCCGCCTCGAGTCGGGAGCGTCCGGCCGTGCAGCGGTGCCGTCCGGCGCGTCCACCGGGATGCACGAGGCGGTCGAGCTGCGCGACGGCGGCGAGGCCTACGGAGGTACGGGAGTTGCGCACGCGGTCGCCAACGTCGAGGGCGAGCTTGCGAACGCCGTGCGCGGCAGCGACGCCGACGACCAGGCTGCGCTCGACCGGCGTCTGATCGACCTCGACGGAACGCCGAACAAGGGGCGGCTCGGCGCGAACGCGATCCTGGGCGTCTCGATGGCGGTGGCGAAGGCGGCCGCGGCCGACCACGACGTCCCCCTCTATCGCTGGCTCGGTGGCGACGAGGCGCGGACCTTGCCGGTGCCGATGCTGAACGTGATCAACGGGGGCGCGCACGCACAGAACTCGCTCGACTTGCAGGAGTTCATGATCGTCCCGGTCGGCGCGGAGACGTTCGCGGAGGGGCTGCGCGTCGGCGCTGAGGTCTTTCACGCGCTGAAGGGTTTGCTGCACGAGCGCGGCCTGGCGACGGCGGTCGGCGACGAAGGCGGGTTCGCCCCGGATCTCGGTTCGAGCGAAGAGGCGATCGAGACGGTGCTCGAGGCAGCGGATCGAGCCGGCCACGCCGAGCGCGTCGCGATCGCGCTCGATCCGGCCGCCACGGAGATCTGGCGCGACGGCGCCTACCGCTTCGAGGGTCGGGAGAAGTCCGCCGACGAGATGGTTGCGTTCTGGTCGGGGATCGTCGCGCAGTTCCCGATCGTCTCCGTGGAAGATGCTCTCGCAGAGGACGAGTGGAGCGCCTGGGAGCAGCTCACGGCGCGCGTCGGCGAGCGCGTGCAGCTCGTCGGTGACGACCTGTTCGTGACGAATCCCGAGCGGTTGCAGCGCGGGATCGACGAGCGGGTCGGCAACGCGATTCTCGTCAAGGTGAACCAGATCGGGACGCTCACGGAGACGCTCGAGGCAATCGAGCTCGCCCGGCGAAACGGCTACGCGGCCGTGATCTCCCACCGCTCCGGTGAGACGGAGGACACGACGATCGCCGATCTGGCGGTCGCGACCAACGCCGGGCAGATCAAGACCGGCGCCCCCTCACGCACCGACCGCGTCGCGAAGTACAACCAGCTGCTGCGCATCGAGGAGGAGCTCGGCGGGCGCGCCGAGTACCCCGGCTGGGACGCTTTCCCCCGGGCGCGTCGCTAACCTCATTGCATGACCATCGCGGCGCGTCGCCGCACGAAGATCGTCGCCACCATCGGACCGGCGTCGTCGGACGCCGATCTCCTGCACGCGCTCGTCGACGCGGGAATGGACGGCGCGCGGCTCAACTTCTCGCACGGCACGCACGAGCAGCACGCCGAGCGGGTGGAGCTGATCCGCCAGGTGCAGGAGCACGCCGGCCGGCCGCTGGCGCTGATCGCCGATCTGCAAGGGCCGAAGCTGCGCGTCGGAGAGTTGACGGAATCCGTCGATCTCCGCGCGGGAGAAGAGATCGAGCTCGTCGGCGGCGAACACGGTGAGAACGGTGCGCTGCCGGTGAGCCCTGCGGTGATCGGAGACGTGCTGCGTCCGGGCCACGACGTCCTGATCGACGACGGACTGATCCGGCTCAAGGTGGAGGAGATCGAGAACGGGCGCGCTCGGTGCGCGGTTCTCGTCGGTGGCGCGGTGAGCGCCCACAAAGGAGTCAACCTGCCCGGCGTCCCGCTCCCGATTCCGTCGCTCACCCAGAAGGACGTGAGCGATCTCGAGTTCGCACTCTCGCTCGGCGTCGACTTCGTCGCGCTGTCGTTCGTTCGCGCCGCGGCTGACGTCCGCGACCTCCGGCGGCTGATCGACGACGCCGGCTCGACGGCGCGTGTGATCGCGAAGATCGAGAAGGCCGAGGCCGTCGACGCGCTCGACGCGGTGCTGGAGGAGACGGATGCCGTGATGGTGGCGCGCGGCGACCTCGGCGTGGAGATCGGCCCGGCCAGGGTGCCCCTGGTCCAGAAGCGGATCATTCTCAAGTCGCTGGAACGGGGAAAGCCGGTGATCACGGCGACCCAGATGCTCGAGTCGATGATCCACCAGCCCGAACCGACGCGCGCGGAGGCGAGCGACGTTGCGAACGCGATCCTCGACGGCACGTCCGCGGTGATGCTCTCCGGCGAGACCGCGATCGGGGAGTACCCCTTGGAGTCGGTGCGCACGATGACGGCGATCGCGATGGAGGTCGAGCCCTCGCTCGGCTACCGGCACCAGCTGCCGGACGCGAGCGAGGAGCCGTCCGTCGGGAGCGCGATGTCCAATGCAGCGTGCGACCTCGCCGAGGCGCTCGGTGCGGCCTCGATCCTCGTCCCGACGTTCTCCGGACGCACCGCGTCGGCGGTCGCACGCCTGCGTCCGCGCCGGCCGGTGGTCGCGCTGTCGCATCATCAGTACGCGTTGCAGCAGATGGCGCTGGAATGGGGTGTGACGCCGCTACGCATCCCCGAAGGCGCGGACGTGGAGGAGCTCTGGTCGACCTCGATGGACGCCGCGCGCAATGCCGGTCTCGTCCAGAGCGGTGATCGCGTGGTGATCACGGCGGGGACTGCGGTGAACATCCCCGGCTCGACGAACGTGATCAAAGTCGACGTGGCCTAGCCGCGTCACACTCTCGTCACGAACCCTCGACCACCCTCAAGGATGCCTGGCACGAGGACGGCGCCTGGAAGGACGTGTCCGCCGGGCCGCGAAAGCGGCGGCAGCTTGGCCAAGCGCCGACCATCGAAGCGTCCCTCGAAGTCCCGCCTCGCGCTGCGCTGGCTCGGCGCCGGCGTGCTCTGCCTTGCCGCCTTCCTCTACTACCGGCCCGCTCGCACGTATTTCGAAACCCGCCACGCGCTTGCCAAACGAAGCGCGGAGGTGCAGAAGCTCGCCGCACAGAAGCGCCGGCTCGAGCGGCTCGTCGCCGCGTCGACGAGCAACGCCGCACTCGCACGCGAGGCGCGGCGCCTCGGGCTCGTCAAGCCCGGCGAGCAGCTGTTCATCGTCAAGGGGATCGCGAAATGGCAACGACGTCACGGATACGCTCGAGGCGATGGATGAGCGCACGCTCGTCGAACGCCAGCTCGGCAGACCGCCGCGAGCTTTCCGGCGCGTCGTCCGCAACTGTCCGTTCGGCGCGCCCGCCGTCACCGAGCAGGCGCCGTTCGACGAGCGCGGACAACCGTTTCCGACGACGTACTGGCTGACCTGTCCGCACCTCGTTGCGCAGATCTCGCGCCTCGAGGCAAACGGTGGAGTCGAGCGCTGGTCGCGCGCCGCGCGGGAGGACGAGGAGCTCGCCCGGAGCCTCGCGAAGGCGACCGCTGAGCAACGCCGGCTGCGTCCCGAGCTGCCGGGCGGCATCGCCGGCGCCACGCGCGGCGGCAGCCTCAAGTGCCTGCATGCCCACTCGGCCTTCGCGCTGGCGCGCCCCGGCTACGAGCTCGGCGACCGGATCCTCGCCGAGACCGGCCAGATGTGGCCCGAGAGCGTCTGTTGCACCTCACGCTAGTCTGCTCACCCCGTGTCCGTGGACGTGGTCCGCACCGAGTGGGAGCGTGGCTTCCAGCAGCTCGAGGCCCAGCGCTCCGATGCCCGCCGTTACCGGCGGCTGCTCGCCGCCGTCGAGGCCGTGACGGCCGAGCTGCGAGCCCGCGTCGGCCAGGTGTTCACGACCGCGGAGCTCCTGGATGCGTACGCCGGCGTCGACCGCTGGGGCCGCGACGCGGTCGCCGATCGGGCGCCGTACGAGGGCTGGCCGCGTGACCTCGCGCTCGTCGAGGACGCGGCGTTCCACCTCTACGCGCGCGGCGCGAGCGACTTCGAGCCGTGACCCTTCCGCCGGCGCGTTCGCGAGCGCGCCGCCGGCGTCGGCGCGTGCCGTCCTGGATCGTGACGACGCTCCTCCTCCTGCTCGTCTTCCTGCTCGGAATCGCCCTCGGGCAGGCGCTGCACGACAACCCGAAGCCGGGTGGGACGCAGACGATCGTGCGCACCTTCCGGCCGTGAACCGTTTAAGGAAGCTGCAGCTTTGGGTAGGTTCAGCGCGCCGTGTCCACCTTCGATCGTCCTCGCGCGCCGGGTAGCAGCGAGCCCGACTGGCTCACCCTCGGGCAGGCCGCCAAGTACCTCGGCGTCGCCCAGAGCACGATCCGCAAATGGTCCGACCAGGGGCGTGTGCCGGCCTTCTACACCCCCGGTGGCCATCGCCGCTATCGGCGCGCCGACCTGGACAAGTTCCTGGAGAGCTCCGGTCCGGGCGGCCGTGATCAGGTCGGCCCGACCGTGCTGGTCGTCGACGACGACGAGCGTCTGCGCGAGTACATGCGGGCGAACCTCGAGCTCGAGGGGTACACCGTGCTCGAGGCCGGAAGTGCCGAAGAGGGACTGCAGGTGCTCGACGCCGAGCAGCAACCGCAGCTGATTCTCCTCGACGTGATGATGCCGGGTACGGACGGCTGGGAGATGCTGCAGCGCATCCAGGAGCGCCACGGCGCGATCCCCGTGATCATGTTCAGCGGCAAGGTCGACGAGCGCTCGGAGGAGGAGGCACGCGAGCGCGGCGCGACCGGCTTCGTCGGCAAGCCGTTCGACCCGCAGCAGCTGATCGAGCGCGCGAAACAGATCCTTCCGACCTGATCGGGCTCGACCACCGCCTCGAGCGCTTCGTCGTCCACCATCGTGGCGAGCCGTTCGACACGATCTTCGTCTGGCTCTCGCGGATCGGCAGCTTCGGCATCGTGTGGATCGCCCTCTCGCTGTTCGCGCTCTGGGTGTGGCGGAAGCCGTACGCCTTCCCGCTCGTCCTGCTCGCCGTGCTGCTCGGCGAGACTCTGTCGCGCACGCTCAAGTTCGTGATCGACCGGCAGCGTCCGGCGTTTCACTACCTGGAGCCGCCGCCGCTGATGCACATCCCGCATACGGACTCGTTTCCCTCGGGGCATGCCACGACGAGCTTCGCTGCGGCAGCGACTCTCGCCCGCTTCGTGCCGCGGAGGTGGATCGCCGTCGCCCTCTACGTCCTGGCGGCGCTGGTCTCCTGGTCGCGCGTCTACGTCGGCGCCCACTACCCGCTCGACGTTCTCGGCGGCGCAGTATTGGGCCTCCTGATCGCTACAGCTCTTCGGCCGCTTCCAAGAGTCCTGCGACGATCACCCCCAGAGCCGCGAGCAGACTGACCCAGATCCCGATTCCGCGTCCGTCGGCGGGCAGGAACTGCTCCGGGATCGAGAACAGCCGGATCAGCACGAAGACCGTCGCCAGAGCGCCGAGCGCGATCACGACCAGACTCTCGGGGACGGCGGCCGGGAGCTCGATTCCGGCCTGGCGCAGGGCCACGAGTCCGAGCACGGCCAGGCCCACGAAGAAGACGAGCTTGCCGAGGACGCCGGTATGCCAGCCGATGACGCTGATCGTCAAGCCGTCGCCAGAACCGACGTACCAGCCCATCAGGCTGGAGAGGAGCAGGATCAGCCCGGAGAGCCAGGTCAGCCGCTCTCCGAGGCCCCAGAAGCCGGGCGGGGGACGGCGCGGAGCGCCCTGGGGCGAGGGGCCGGGGTATGGATCAGCTGTTTGCATCCTGTAAAGTATGGGCACCCTTGAGCGTCGACGTCCGGTCGACCGACCGTGAAGGGGGGCATAGCAGTGCTGGAAGTGAATGAGTCAGCGGACGACGAGTCCGCCGATTTCGTGCAGTTCGTCGCAGCGGGTCAGCAGGTGAAGGGCGAGTTCCACTGTGCCGATTGCGGGTACGGGGTCACTGTCTACCGCGAGCTTCCCGTGTGCCCGATGTGCGGGAACGACTCGTGGGAACAGAGTGCCTGGAGCCCGTTCGCACGCGCCCGCGTCTTGCAGTAGCAGGCGAGGCCAGGACCCAGCCTCGTAGCTACAACCCGAAGATTCTCTGGATCTCGTTCCAGATCGTCAGCGCGACGAAGACGGTCGCGAAGACGAGCGTCACGAGCACGATGTAGAAGCGGAGGTTCGCCTTGCGCGTCTCGTAGCGTCGCCGGTCGCGGACGCGTCGTTTAGCGCGGTGGAAACGGTACGCGTGCTCGATGGCCGCGGATGGGTCGATCGGCGGCTCGTCGGGCGCCTGAGCGCTCGGTTCCGGCCGGGCCATGGCGGGAGTCTAGTGCCGCCGCCATACTTGTTGCCGGGCCTGACGATGGCTGTGCACGGATCACCCGAGCGGACGGATGCGCTGCGCGCCCTTGTTGCCGCAGCCCACGAGGCCGCGCTTGCGCCGCCCGCGGACGCGCTCGCCGTGTACGCCCGGGCAGCGGCCGAGGTGTGCGGCGCGGACGTCGTCGTGCTGCGCACGCTGGAGGACGACACCCTGGCCGCGCGGGCGATTCACGCTGCATCGCCTGCGCTTGCCGCTCTCGTCGCGGGCTCGCGCGTTCCGGTGGGCTCGTTCGGAGAGGAGGGCGAGGCGTTGCACCTGCCGGTTCGTCTCGGCGACGAGCTGCTCGGCTCATTGGAGCTGCGTCGGCCTGCGGCGTTCGACGAAGACGAGGTCGCGATCGCAGGGCTCGCCGCCGGCCAGCTCGCACTCCTGTTGCGGACGCTCGGGCCACCGCGCGCGCGCGAGGGTGCGGATCACGAGACTGCGCTCGTTCTCGCCGCCGATGCACTCGTCGCCGGCTCCGACTTTGCCTCGACGGCGGCGCAGATCGCGCGGGTCGCAGCCGGCTCTGCCGATGCCGAGGCGGCACTCATCTGGGCATCGGACGGGCGGCTCGTGGCTTCGTTCGGTGCACCGGCACTCGATGACGGCATCCTCGCGACGGCGGCCCTCCAAGCCCTCGGCTCGCATGAGTTCCTGGCCGTGGAGGAGCTCGACGGAGCACGGCTGGCGAGCGCGCGGCTCGGCGAGCCGGCGGTGGGGGTCCTGCAGCTCGTCTCTACGGCGGCCGTCGGGCTGCACGGACTCGGGACGTTCGCGCTTCGAGCGGCACATGCGCTGAGAACCGCGGAACGTGCTCGCTCGACCACGCTCGAGCTGGAGCGGACGCGGGCACTGCTCGAAGTGGTCGGTCGGGCGACCGCGGAGCTCTCGCTCGCGCACACGCTCTCGACCGCGGTCGAGCAGGTCTGTCGGTTGCTCGGCGTGGAGCGAGTTGCCGTCTACCTCCGCGACGACGGACGTCTGCTCGCCGCGGCCGGTCACGCACTCGCCGGTCCGCACACCGTCGTCGCCGAGGGCCTGCTGGCGTTGCTGCAGGGCGCGTACCGGGGACGCGGCATCGTCGTCGTCGACGAGCTGGCGCGCGAACCGCGTCTCGCCGAGGTGCAGAACGCAGCAGCCGAGTCCGGGATCGAGAGCGCCGTCGCGCTTCCACTCGTCGTCCGTGACGAGGCGATCGGCTTGCTCGGCGTCTACCCACCGGCTGGAAGGCCCGTCACCGAAGACGAGCGCTCGCTGCTCGGCGCGCTCGCGGCTCAGCTCGCCGTGGCTGTCCAAAACGCGAGCCTGCACGAACAGACCAAGCGGCTGAGCAGCGAGCGCAAGGACGCGCTGGCTGCCGAGCGCCAGACCGCACGCAGAGTCCGCGCGCTGTACGAAGTGTCGCGCTCGTTCGCGCAAAGCCTCTCGCTCGAGGCGGTTCTGGAATCCCTTGCGACAACATCCGTCGAGCTGCTCGACGTCGACGCGAGCGCGATCCGGATGCCGGAGGCACGCCGCGAGCTGCTGACGACACGCGCCCTCCACGTCGCCGACCCGCGCCTCGACGCGGCGGCGCGAGCGATGCTCGAGCGACCGCAACCGTTCGCGGCGCTTCCGCTGCAGCGCCTGTTCCGCACCAGGCGACCACTGTCGCTGGACGTGCGCGTCGCGCACGAGCTCGGCGGGTCGTACGAGCTGCTGGTCCCGTTCCTCGCCAAAGGCTCGACCGCCGCGGTGGTGCCGATCGCAACGCCGGCGGAAGTGATCGCGACGCTGACGATCGTCTCGTTCGATCCCGGCCGGCCGATCGTTCCGGAGACGATCGACACGGCGCTCTCGATAGCCGCGCAAGCCGCGCTCGCGATCGACAACGGACGCCTGTACCAGCAGCAGAAGGACTTCGCCGACACGATTCAGCGGGCACTTCTGCCGCGGACGCACCCGGAGCTGCGCGGGCTCGAGATCGGCGAGGTCTACGAATCCTCCGCGCGCGTCGACGTCGGCGGCGACGTCTACGACTTCATGGGGCTTGGCGCCGAACGGCTCGCCGTTGTGCTCGGCGACGTCACGGGGCACGGCATCGACGCAACTGCCGACATGGCGATGGCGAAGTTCGTCTTCCGCTCGCTCGCCCGCGAGCATCCGGAGCCGGCAGACTTTCTCGCTGCGGCGAACGAAGTCGTGGTCGGAGAGATCGCGCCCGGAAAGTTCATCACCATGGCCTATCTGACTATCGACGCGGGCGACGGCTCGCTGATCGCCGCGAGCGCCGGACATCCGGCGCCGCTCGTCGTCTCCGCGGACGGCGAGGTCGTCCCGCTGGCCGTTCACGGCCTCGCGCTCGGCGTCGAGACCGGACAGACCTACGAGGAGCAGCGCACGACCGTCCCTCCTGGCTCGAGCGTCGTCGTGTTCACAGACGGGGTGATCGAGGCCCGTCGTGACTCAGAGCTGTACGGCAACGAGCGGCTCGCCGCCGTGCTCTCCAAGCATCGCCACGAGCCGCCGCGTGCGCTTGCGCGGGCGATCGTGGACGACTGCCGCGCGTTCGCCGGCGGTGAGCTCGTCGACGACTGCGCAGTCGTCGTCATCAGACGCCTGACGTCCCTGACCGCCGGCGGCTCCCGCCGGGCAGAGCCCGGCTGCGCCGCCGGCTCGCCCCGCTGACGGGCGCGGTGCCTTACGGGCCCGTGCTAGTTGCACTGTGCCCTCCGGCCCCGCACCGCCAGCGGGGCGTCAGGAACGTCAGGAACGCACCATGACGCTCGCGCTTCTCCGGGGCGACCGGGCGTTCCGCGTCGGCCACCGTGGTGCGGCGGCGCTCGCGCCGGAGAACACACTCGAGGCGTTCGAAGCCGCCGTTGAGCACGGGATGGACGCGATCGAGTTCGATGTTGTTTGTCCAGATTCCCAAAACCTCGTGATCGCTCATGACGCTCCAAGTGACACCGGCTTCACTCTCGACGATGCGCTCGAGTTCCTCGCCGCCCACGAGATCGCCGCCCACGTCGACCTGAACGCAGTGGGGCGCGAACGCGAGCTCGTGGAGGCCCTCCGTCGCCACGACCTCGTCGAACGGGCGGTCGTCAGCTCGTTCCGCCCGCGCAGCCTCCGCGCAGTCGCGGCGCTCGAGCCCTCGCTTGCGCGGGCGTTCACCTACCCGGAGGACCGGCTGGGGATCGCGCGCCGCCGTCCCTTCTCGCTCGCCGTGCGAGGGGGGCTCGTCCCGATGCGGCGACTGCTCCCGCGGCGGATCGCCGCGATGGTGGACCGCGCCCAGTCATCCGCGGCGACGCTGCACCACGCGCTGGTGACGCCCGCTGCGATCGCGGCCTGCCACGCGCGCGGCTTCGCGGTCTGGGCGTGGACCGTGAATCATCCGGCCGTGGCCGCGCGCCTGGAGGAGTGGGACGCCGACGCTATCATCACGGACGATCCACGGATCTTCCGCCTGGCCTCCTCGATATGAAACGCGCCGGTCTCGTCTCGCTCGTCTGCGCCTGCGCCGTCGCCGGCGTCCTCAGCGCCTTCGCCCTCGCCGGGGGGACGGTTCCGCTCGCGACGACGACCACGACCGGAACGACTGCCACCACGACCGTCGTTCCGCAGCCCCTGCCGGAGGGCGTGACGATCGGCGGCATCCCCGTCGGCGGGCTGACGCCGCCCGAGGCAGCCGCGGCCGTCCAGGACTGGTTCTCGACGCCGCTGTCGATCGTCTACGGGCCCCTGACCTTCGCCGCCGATCCGACCGAGCTGGCGGCGCCCAATCTCGCCAAGGCGATCGAGCGCGCGAGGACGGCTCAGCCGTTCCAGAATGTGCAGCTCGTCGTCGTCGTCCGCGAGAGCCGGCTGAAGGGATACATCGCCACGCTCGCCAGGCGAATCGACCGTGCGCCCGTCGACTCACGGCTCGTGCTTCGGGGGACGAAGCCGTTCCTGACGAAGGACGTTCCGGGCCGCGCGCTCGAGCGCAAACACGCCGAGACCACGATCGCCTCCGCTCTGGAGGAGAACGCGCGCGACGAGCTCACGCTCCGTGCGCGGGCCGTGCGCGCCAAGGTGACACGCAAGGGCTACAGCGCTCCGGTCATCGTCATCCACCGGGGCTTCAACAAGCTCTTCCTCTATCACGGGATGCGATCGTGGCGGACGTTCCAGGTCGCGACCGGCCAGAGCGCGTACCCGACGCCGCTTGGGCGCTTCCAGATCGTCGTCAAGTGGCGCAATCCGTGGTGGTATCCGCCCGACTCGCCCTGGGCGAGAGGTGCGAAGCCGATTCCGCCCGGCCCGGGCAACCCGCTCGGGACGCGCTGGCTGGGCCTGTCCGCGCCGGGCGTCGGCATCCACGGGACTCCCGATGCCGCCTCGATCGGCTACTCCGTCTCGCACGGCTGCATCCGCATGCGCCTCTCGGAGGCGGAGTGGCTGTTCAACAGCGTGGACGTGGGGACGGCGGTCTTCATCGTTTCGTCGTGAAGGTCGCCCGGATCGGCGCGCAGGCGCTGTCGCTCGCGCTCGTCGCCGGACTGCTCGCCCTGCTGATCTGGAAGGTGGCGCACCAGGTCGGCGACTCGACGGTGGCGTCGGAGCTGCGAGACGGAAAGTCGCCCGAGGCGCCGGCATTTGCGCTCCCGCGTCTCGACTCCGACACGCAGCTCGCGTCCGACTCGCTGAAGGGGAAGGTGCAGGTGCTCAACTTCTGGGCTTCGTGGTGCGTCCCGTGCCGGGAGGAGGCCGGTCTGCTCCAGTCGGCATCGAAGCAGTGGCGCCCGCGTGATGTCGTGGTGGTCGGTGTCGACCATCAGGACTTCGCAGGTGACGCGCGCGGGTTCATGCGACGCTACGGGATGACCTATCCGGTCGTCGACGACAGGGGAGACAAGCTGTATCGCCGCTACGGAGCGACGGGCGTTCCCGAGACGTTCTGCATCAACCGCGACGGCGAGGTGGTCGCGCATGTGCCGGGCGCCGTGACTCGAGATTCCCTCAACTCGTGCATTCAGGGCGCGCTCGAGTCCTAGCGCTCTTCGTCGCGGCGCTCGCTCTCGTGCCGGTCGCGGCCGCGAGCGAGCGGCATCCGACGCAGGGTGAGCTCGAGAGCGAGGTCGTCTGCCCGACCTGCCACACGACGCTCGACCAGTCGAGCTCGCCGATCGCGCAACGGATGAAGGCCTTCATCTCGGTGCGCATTCGCGCCGGGGACACGAAGAGCGAGATCGAGCAGAAGCTCGTCGACCAGTTCGGGCAGGCCGTGCTCGCGAAGCCTGCGACGCACGGCTTCGATCTTCTCGCCTGGCTGCTCCCGATCGTGGGCCTGCTCGGGGGCGCGGCGGTGATCGGCGCTGCCGCATGGCGCTGGAGCCGTGCGCGCTCCCCCGATCCGGGGCCGTCCGAGGCGCCGATCGATCCCGCGCTCGAGCGCCGCGTCGACGAAGAGCTGGCGCGATTCGAATGATCGGCCGAATCCCGATCGCCTTCTTCGCGGGGTTTGCGTCCTTCGTCGCGCCTTGCGTGCTGCCGCTCGTTCCGGGATACCTTTCGACGGTCTCCTCGCTGAACGCGCAGCAGCTTCGCGGCGGCGGCGGCGCGCGGCGCGTGCTCGTCACCAGTCTGCCGTTCGTCGCCGGGTTCACGTCCGTCTTCGTCGCGCTCGGAATTGCGATCTCGGCGCTTTCGGGGGCCGTCGACCAGCGCGTGTACCAGGAGGTCGCCGGCTTCGTGCTCGTCGTCTTCGGCCTTGGTTTCGCGCACCTGCTGCCGCTCCCCGAGCGTCCGGTCGCACCGCGTCTTCTGACTGCGGCGCGCGACCGGGGCTCGCGCCTGCTGCTCGGCGCCGCATTTGCGACGTGTGCGGCGCCGTGTGTGAGCCCGATCCTTGCCTCCACGCTCGTGCTCGCGGCGGATGCGAGCACGGTCGCGCAGGGTGCGGCGCTCCTCTTCGCCTATTCACTCGGGCTCGCGATTCCGTTCGTCATCACGGGGCTCGTCTTCGCGCCGGCGATGGGCTCGTTCCGCTGGCTGCGCGACCGGTACCGCTACTTCGAGATCGTCGGCGGCATCGTCCTCGTCGTGCTCGGGCTGCTGCTGTTCTTCGACCGCATCTGGTGGCTGCGCTCGGGCTTCAACCACGTCGTCGGCTAGAGACGCGGCGGCGCCAGCTCGAGCGATCCTGCTTCGACACGTGCCTGCGCCCGCCGCACCTGCGCCAGTACCTCGGCGACATCCACGCCGCGGTGCGCGGGCGAGAAGGGTGTGAGCCGGCGATCTGCTTTCGCCAGCTGCCGCTCACAGCCGACGCGGTTGCCGCGCTGCGCCTGGTACCACGCGACCGCTACGTGGACCAGCCCTTGGAAGAAGTCGCGCTCCTGCTCGTTCGCGGCGCGCCACGCGAGCTCGAGCTCCTCGTGCGCGGCGAAGAATTCGCCGCGCCGGATCAGCTCAAGCCCCGTCTGGAAGCTCGACCCGGACGTCGCCGCCCTCGACCCGGACGGGATACGTGTCGAGCCGCAACGCGTGGTCGAACTCGTTGAAACCCGTGCGCACGTCGTACTGGAAGCCGTGCCACGGGCACGTGAGGACGTGATCCTCGAGGCGTCCCTCGCCCAGCGGCCCATGGAGATGCAGGCAGGCCCCCTGGGTCGCGTACCACTCGCCGTCGACGTGGGCGAGCGCCAGTTCGGCGTCGCCCGCCTTGACCCGCTTCAGCGTTCCCGGAGGGACGTCCTCGACCTTTGCGACCGTGACGAACATTCGACTCGACACTAGCAAGCCGGCGTTTTACGCTTCCGGCGTGGCGACGATCCTGTTGTGTGGGGTCGATCTCTTCTTCCGCGGCAAGCTGGACGCGGCGCTGCCCGGCCACCATCTCGTCACCACGGACTCGATCGATCCCCCCGATCTCGTGATCGCCGACGTCTCGCGCGTCGACCCGGCCGACGTCGCCGACAACTATCCGGACGTTCCCCTGCTCGGCTTCACGAACCACACCGACACCGCCGGTCTGCGCCGCGCCCACGAGGCGGGCTTCGACCACGTGGTCATCAAGGCCAACCTGCAGGAGCGGGCGACCGAGCTGGTCGAGGAGCTGATCCCCTCGATAGAGTAGGCCGCTCGCCCGTGACCTACATCATCGCCGAGCCCTGCATCGACATCAAGGACAAGTCCTGCGTCGATGTGTGCCCGGTCGACTGCATCCACGAGGCCGAGCGGCTGCTCGTGATCGACCCGGAGGAGTGCATCGACTGCGGCGCGTGTGAGCCCGAGTGCCCCGTCGAGGCGATCTTTCCCGAGGACGCGCTGCCGGAGAAGTGGGAGCCGTTCGTCAAGATCAACACCGCGTTCAACGAAGGCATGGACGTCGTCAATCAGCTCGCCGAGGCGTACGCGACGGAGCACAACGTCCAGAATCCTCCGCTCGAATAGCAGCGCAGCTGCACGTCGCGACGCTGTGTTGATTCGCGAGTCGACGGTTGTGCTTGCGCGTCATCCGATACAGTGCGCATCATTCGACAACGATGTGCGCAATTTGCGCGTTTGACAACTGCGCAAAGTGCGCACACAGTTGCAGGAACGTGCGAGACGGCGTAAAAACCGCGCTTGCACATCGCAATGCACGTGCAACCGAACAGGAGGATGCACATGCCTGAGGCAGGTTGGGGCCAGGTGCCCCAGACGCCGAGCGAGTCGTCCGAAGAACCGGCGACGATCTCGCCGTCCCCAAGCGTGAGCGATGAGATACCGGGCCCGCCCGAGCCCGCCATCCCGGCCAGCACGTCGCGGTCAGGCTCGTCGTCACGTTCATCCACGACCCGGCGCTCGACGGGCACGCGCCGCAAGACGGCCACGCGCCGCAAGACGGCGACGACGGGCACGCGCCGGAAGAAGACGGCGACGCGCTCGACGGCAACGCGCCGCAAGACGGCCACGCGCCGCAAGGCGGCGACGACGCGCTCGACGGGCACGCGCCGCAAGACGGCCACGCGCCGGAAGACGACGACGGGCACGCGCCGGAAGACGGCTACGCGCTCGACGGCAACGCGCCGCAAGACGGCCACGCGCCGGACGGCGGCACGTCGCGCTCCAAGCCGCGCCGCGGCGGCAAAGGGCGGCCGCACGACGGCACGCCGCAAGACGGCTACGCGCCGGACCGCAGCACGCCGTGCGCCTTCGCGCGCAGCGGCCGCACGCGGCGGCCGGACGACGGCACGCCGCCGGGCAACCGGCACGACACGCCGCACCACGGCCCGTCGCAAGTAAGCAGACGAAACGCGCCGCCGGATTCACGTCCGCGCGGCGCGTTTCACTCTTTCCGCGCGTGGAACTCCCTCAACGATCGTCCGGAAGGGGGAACGACATGCCGCAGAAAGCATGGAGCAACAAGCGCGAGCGTCAGTACGAGCACATCAAGGAGAGCGGGAAGGAGCAGGGACGCTCGACGAAGACTGCGAAGCGGATCGCCGCCGCGACCGTCAACAAGGAGCGTGCTCGCAGCGGCGAGGCGAAGAAGGCCTCGCGCTCGTCCACGCGCGACATCTCCTCGGGCCGGCGCGGAGGCCTCCGCTCCGGCACGAACCGGCCGAAGGGCCGCACGAAGGAGCAGCTGTACAACGAGGCCAAGCGGCGCGGAATCGAGGGTCGCTCGCGTATGACCAAGGCACAGCTCCAGCGAGTGCTCGCGGGCAAGAGCTGACTAGCTAGTCTGGCGGGGGTGGAGCCCAAGACCCTCGACCACGTTGCCTTCTGGCTCGCCGATCGGGACGCGATCGCGGAGTACGCGACGCGCCACCTCGGCATGCACGTCATCGACCGGACGGACAAGTTCACCCTCATTGGGTCCGATGCGCGGCGCGGAAAGCTGACGCTGTTCGCCGCCGAGGGCCCGCGCGAACGCGGCGCGTTCAAGCACGTGGCGCTTCGTGTGAGCGATCTCGGCGGGGCGACGAAGAATCTGCCGGGACCCGTCGTCGACCTCGGCCAGGACGTGGAGGTCCACCTCGTCGAGGCCGAGACCGAGGTCGAGTACGACCTCGATCATGTCGCGCTGTACACGCGCGACCCCGAGGCGACCGCGCAGCAGTACCTGTCGTACGGCTTCGATCGTGCCGAGTCGAGGGACGGCGTGCCGCGCGTCGAGGTGGGGGGTGCGTACGTGGAGTTCCACGAGGGCGATCCTGGCACCCCCGACAAGCCGCTTCTCAACCACATCGCCGTCCTGGTCGAATCTGCCGACGAGCACAAGCAGGACGCCGAAGACGCGGGCATCGAGGTCGAGAGCTTCGTGGACGCCGCCAACACGCTCGCGGTCTTCCTCTGGGGGCCCGATCGCGTCCGTATTGAGTACGTGGAGCACAAGCCCACCTTCTCGCTCACCTGACCGGCCGCCCCGACGTGCGACGAAGCCGCCCGCCGCGGCGGCCTCGCGACGCTCGCCGCGCTTCACCCGCGGGGCCGTGTCAGCACACCGTCCCCGCGGCCTACGCTTGCGAGCGACGCGTCAGGTGACCGAGAAGGCTCTTCAGCGTTGAAGTTGCACATTGCAGGTGCCGGCATGGCCGGCCTCTGCGCAGCCGCGCGCGCGCGCGAGCTCGGGCTCGACGTGGCCGTCTACGAGAAGGGCGACCGGCCCGGCGGCTCGATGCTCCTCTCCTCCTGCGTCGTCTGGCGGTATCGCTCGCTCGACGACTTCCGCGCGGAATGCCCGGGCGGCGGCCCTGAGCTGCAGCGCGCCGTGATCGAGCGGCTGGACGACGGTCTCGCATGGCTCCGCTCGCTCGGCGCACCCGTCGTTTGGGAAGAGACGGGAAATCCGCGCACGGTCGGAATTCGTTTCGATCCGCGCGGCCTGACCGAGACGCTCGTGCGCGCTGCCGGCGTCGAGATCCGGTTCGGCGAGACTGCACCGGAGGACGCCGAGCCGCTGCTCCTCGCGAGCGGCGGCTTCCAGGGGAACCCGAGACTCGTGGAGGGAGCGATCCGGCCCGGCGGCGAGCTGCTCCTGCGCGCGAATCGCTGGTCCGCGGGCGACGGCTTGCGCATCGGCGTCGACCGCGGCGCCGCGACCTCTGCGGGCATGGACGAGTTCTTCGGGCGCGCGATGCCGGCGCCGCCTGCGAAGATCGAGGAGCAGGACTTCGTTGCGCTGGCCCAGCTCTACGGGCGCTACGCGCTCGTCCTCGACGAGGAGGGGCAGGAGTTCGCGCCCGAGCCGGTGTCGTGGTCGGAGGTGGACCTGGTTCAGGCGATCGCACGCAAGCCGGGAGCGACGGCGTGGTACCTCGTGGACGACGAGACGCTCGAAGTCGAGCAGCGCGGCCGCACGGTGGCGGAGATGATCGAAGCGGCCCGGGCGGCCGGGGGCGAGGTGCTGCTCCCCAACGAGCTCGGCCTCGACCTCCCCGACACCTACCGCTACGCCGTGCACGTCATCGCGGGGATCACGCACACGATCGGCGGGCTGCGCATCGACCCGACGGCGCGCGTCCTGGGCGAGGACGGCTCGCCGGTTCCCAACCTCTTCGCGGCGGGCGTCGACGCAGGCGGCGTCTCCGCCGGCGGCTATGCGTCGGGCTTGGCAAGTGCGCTCGTCTTCGGCCGGCTTGCTGCCGAAACCGCGGCACAGTCGGCTTAGAAGCTCTGGCAGGACTGAAAACGCGTGCTCAGCTTCTTCGACAGCATCGAGTAGCTCCTAGGCGAGCTCAGCCCTCGAGGTACGCGCAGGGGCGCGAGTCGCCCGGGAGCGGGGAGGAGGCGAGCTTCGCGACACGCCACCGCTTGCCGTTGTCCTCGACGGTGTCGCCGGGCTTCGGCGGCTCTCCGTGCTGCTCCCGGAGCTCGTAACCGTTCGGCGTCCAGACGAAGAGGAGATAGGTCCCGTCCCCCATGCGGCCGCGATCTTACTCTGCGGCTGCGCTCGCCGGGAGCTCGAGAACGATCGTCGTTCCTTCGCGCCACTCGAAGGCCAGGCGACCGTCGAGCGTGCGCGCTCGCTCGCTCAGCACCTCGAAGAAGCCTTGCCGCCGCTCCTCGCCGCCGTCGTCGGCGACGATCGTGACGAAGCGGCCGTCCTTCGGCCGATCGACGGTGATCGAGATCCGCGTCGGCGGCGGGCGGCGGTGCACCGCGCCGTTGAGCGCTTCTCGGATGATCTGGTACAGCGCCGCCTGGGCCCGTTGGTTCAAGAGCTCGGCGGCGGCGACGTCCACGTCGATCTGCACCTCCTCCTCGATGCCGATCTCTCCTGCCAGTGCGGCGACTGCAGGAGTGATCCCCTGGTCGCGCAGCACGACGGGCTCCAGGTTGAAGGAGAGATCGCGCAACGACTTGATCGCGTCCCTGTGCTTTTCCAGCGCTTCGGCGAGCACGCGCCGCGCGTCGTCGAGTTTCCCGTCCTCGATCGCGTGGTTGACGGCATCGAGCATGAGAGCGACGCCCGAGAGCGTCTGCACCGGCCCGTCGTGGAGGAAGAGTGCGAGGCGGCGGCGCTCGTCCTGCTCGGCCGTCAGCAGTTGCTCGCTGAGCCGGGCTCGCTCGCGATCGTCTCGCGCTGAAGTCACTAATCGATGATTGCGTCCCGCAACGCGATGGCGACCGCGTGCGTGCGTGTGTCCGCCTCGAGCTTGGCGAGGATGTGGCGCACGTGGCTCTTGACGGTCTCCTGGCTGATGAACAGGCGCTGGGCGACGTCCGCGTTCGACATCCCGTCGGCGAGCAACTGGAGGATCTCGCGCTCTCGCGCGGTCAGCATCTCCTCGCGGTCCTTGCCCATCAGGAAGGCGGGCATCAGCGCCGGGTCGATGAAGCTCTCGCCGCCGGCGACCTTCTCGATCGCGCGGACGAGCGTCTCGTGTGGCGCCTCCTTGAGGATGTAGCCCTTCGCGCCCGACTCGAGGCCGCGTGAGAGGAGCGAGCGCTCGCTGAAGGCGGTGAAGATGAGGACGGAAACGTCCGGTAGCCGCTCGGAGAGAACCTTAGTCGCTTCCAGCCCGTCCATTCCGGGCATGCGCACGTCCATGATCACGACGTGGGGGCGCCGGCGTTCCGCCAGGTCGATCGCCGCCTGCCCGTCGCCGGCCTCGCCGACGACCCGGATGTGGGGTGCGCGCGAGAGCGAAAGTCGCAGGCCTTCGCGGACGACCTCGTGGTCGTCGACGATCAGCGCGGTGATCTCGCTGGTCACGCGGGGGATCGTAACCCCCTTTCCGGTCTACACGGTGAGTGCCAGCTGTTCGGGCTCCGGCTCCGGCTCGAGCCGGACGCGGCGGCGGTCGCCGATCCCGTGCTCCTTCGCGAGCGCTGCGACCCGTCTCCGGATCGACTTCGTGTGCTCGGTGGGCAAGTAGGCGCGCCCTTTCGCGTACAGCTCCTCGTAGAGCGGGAGCTGCTCGGGCCAGTCGCGCGCCAGGGCTTCGAGGAAGTGCTCGCGCGTCCCTGCGCGCAGGAAGAGCACGTTGGCCCAGATGCCCGTGGCGCCTGCCTCCCGTGCCGCGCGAACGACGTGCGCGAGTTGGTCCGGCCGGTCCGAGACCCCCGGCAGGATCGGCGCCATCCCGACGCGCGCGTCAATGCCCGCCTCGGTGAGCTCCTTGATCGCGCGCAGCCGCTGGCGGGGATGGGCCGTCGAGGGCTCGGTCCGCTTCCACACGTCTTCGTCGAGCGTTGGAATCGAGAAGGTGACTCCGACCGCCGCGCGCCGTGCGGCGCGGGCGAGCACGTCCAGGTCGCGGACGAGCATCGGCCCGCGCGTGATGATCGAGAACGGGTTCGAAGCGTCCGCGAGCACCTCCAGGCAGGCCCGCGTCAGCCGGTAGCGACCCTCCGCGGGCTGGTAAGGATCGGTCGCCGCGCCGATCACGACGCTCTCCTTCTGCCACGATGCCCGGGCGAGCTCGCGTGCGAGCACCTCCGCGACGTTGACCTTCACGCGGATCGACGTGCCGTAGCGCTCGTCGAAGGGACGGTCCGCTCGCAGCTCGAAGGCCCGGACGTAACAGAAGGTGCACCGGTGCGCGCAGCCCATGTACGGGTTGAGGGACCACCCGAAGGCCATTCCCTTCACACGGTTGAGCGCGCTGCGGCACGGCTCCTCGCGATACTCGACCCGCACGTGGAGATCATAGACGAACAGACGTTCGCTGACGGGACGCGGCGCCTGACTTTGCCGCTGCCGACGGGGCCCCGGCACGTCCATTGCTACGTCGTCGACGGAACCCTCTTCGACACCGGGATCGGGATCGGCGACGCGCCGTGGCACGAGCTGGAGATCGAGCGGATCGCGATCACGCACATGCACCCGGACCACGTGGGTGGGGCCGAGGCCGCTTCCGCCGCAACCGGCGCCGGCGTATACCAGGGCGCGCTCGACTACGCGCAATGCGAGCGCGTGTGGGGCTCGCGCGACTGGCCGGAGCGGATCGCCGCCTGGTTCCTGCGCCACGGCGTTCCGGAGGAGATCACGCAGGAACTGATCGAGTCAGGCCACGCGTTCGCAGAGTTCATCCGCTTCCAGCACGATCCCGAGTTGCTGTACGAAGGAAGCGAGCTCGACGGCTGGGCGGTGCTCGAGCTGCCCGGCCACGCAGACGGCCATCTCGGTTTCCTCCGCGACGGCGTGCTGATCTCGGGCGACCACCTCCTCGCGCGCATCACGCCCGCGGTCGGGCTCTACCCCGAGAGCCGGCCCGATCCGCTCGGCGACTATCTCGCGTCGCTTCGGCGCACGATCGAGCTCGCGCCGCGGATCGTCTATCCCGGCCACGGGGAGCCGATCGAGGACGCGCCGGCTCGCGCGCGGGAGATCATCAACCACCACCGCGTGCGGCTCGACCAGTTCGCCGCCGAGCTGGGCGAGGAGCCGAAGACGGCCTACGAGCTGTCGCGTGCCGTCTTCGGCATCGAGCTGGGCCCGACGCAGCGGCGCTTCGCCGTCGCCGAGACGCTCTCTCACGCAGAACGGCTCGTCCGCGAAGGCCGCGCGCGGCGCGGAGACCGCCAGACCGTCACCTATACTGGCGCTTGATCGCCTTGGACGATCCGCTCAGTATCTACGCCCCGCGGAGCGGGGCGTGACCCTCTTCCTCGAACTCCTCGCCGTAGCAGTCTTGATCCTGCTGAACGGCTATTTCGTCGCGGCCGAATACGGGCTCGTGACGGTCCGGCGCACGCGCATGCTCGAGCTGGCGGAGCGGGAGCAGAACCGCCGCGCCCGGGAGGTGCTGACGATCACCCAGAACCCGCCGCGCTTCATCGCCGCGATGCAGCTCGGCGTCACCCTGACGTCCCTGGCGATCGGCGCGCTCGGCGAGCAGGCCCTTGCGGGCGTGTTCGATCCGGTCGTGGCCACGTTGCTGGCCGTGATCATCGCGTACCTCATCCTCACGTTCCTGCACGTCGTGATCGGCGAGCTCGTTCCGAAGGCAATCGCGCTGAAGTACTCCGAGCGCACGGCGCTCGCCGTGTCGACTCCGGTTCGCGCCTTCTTCGTCGTCTTCGGTCCCCTGATCTGGCTGCTCCGCCGCTCGACCGTCGGCGTCCTGCGCGTATTCGGGCTCTCCGAGCCTGGGGCCGAGGGAGCGGTTCACACCGAGGCGGAGCTGAAGATGCTCGTCTCCGAGTCGACCGAGCGCGGAGAGATCGAGGCGGGCGAGCAGGAGATGCTCTACAAGGTCTTCGACTTCGCAGACAAGGAGGTCGCGGACGTGATGGTCCCGCGCCCGGAGGTCGTCGCCCTCTCCGTCGAGCTACCTCCGGAGCAGGCGCTCCAGGCGGTGCTCGACTCGCCCTACACGCGCTATCCGGTGTATCGCGGCTCTCTCGACGAGATCGTCGGCGTGCTGCACGTGCGCGACCTGATCGAGGCGATGCACGAACGCGGCCTTGCGTCCGTGCGCCTCGAGGACCTCGTCCGGCCCGCGTACATGGTCCCCGAGACGAAGGACCTCGCCGCGCTCCTGACCGAGTTCCGCAAGACGAACCAGCACATGGCGATCGTGATCAACGAGTACGGAGCGATGGAGGGGATCTGCACCCTCGAGGACGTGCTCGAGGAGATCGTCGGCGAGATCGAGGACGAGTTCGACCTACCCGATGAGACGGTCGAGCGGATCGACGACGACACGATCCGCATCGACGGCACGTTCCCGATCGACGACTTCAACGAGCAGTTCGAGACGGAGCTCCCGCAGGAGGACTACCACACGGTCGCCGGCTTCGTCTTCGGGCAGCTCGGCCGGGCCGCGGAGCGCGGAGACGTCGTCGAGTTCAACGGCGTGCGCTTCCACGTCGACGAGGTCGAAGGCTCCCGCATCCAGCGCCTGACGGTGACGTTCCTGCCGAAGCCAGAGGAGCAGCCGGAGGTCGCGGCCCGCGGCTAGCGGGAATCCGATCGCAGCGGTGCCCGGTACTCACTGCCGGACAGCAATCGAACCTAAGGAGTGACATGAAGCGCATCAGCCTTGCGCTCGCGGCCGCCGTCGCCGTGCTCGTCGCGTACGCGGCCGTCCCGGCGGTACCGGCCGTCACGGCGATGTCGACACCGAAGCTCGTGGGCACGGTCGGCCCCGGCTTCACGATCAAGCTCAAGCGCAACGGTCAGAAGGTCACCACCTTGAAGGCGGGCAAGTACACACTCGTCGTGTCGGACAAGGCCGGCATCCACAACTTCGTTCTCGAGGGCAAAGGCTTCGAGAAGGCCGTGACGACGGTTCCCTTCACCGGCACCAAGACGATGACCGTGACGCTGAAGAAGGGGAAGTACGAGTACTACTACAAGCCGCACGAGGCCCAGATGCACGGAGAGTTCAAGGTCACGTGAGGCGCGCGGTCAGGCTTCGGTGAGCTCGAGGGCGGCCCAGCGGTCGCCCTCGATCGTGTATCCGCGCAACTCGTCGCGCGCGACCGAGTAGATCAGGTACGGCCGCCGGGCCCAGAGCCCGATGTTCGCGAGGTCGGTGCGCGACGGCTTTGCCTCCGTCTCCGGGTGCGAATGGAAGACCGCGAGCTGGTAGCCGTCGTCCTCGAGGAACCACACCTCTGGATCGACCTCGAGCTCGAACCGGTACGGCGAGTGCAGCGCGTTACGTCCGGCCTCGTACCGCTCGGCGACGCCGTCGCGGAGGACGATCAGGCCACACGCCTCATTGGGTGCCTCGGCGCACGCGTGCTCGGCCAGCCGCGCTCGCACCTCCGGTGGGATCACCACCACAGGCTGTGGTCCATGGTGCGCTCGACGTCGGCGTCCGGAGCGTCCCAGAACTCGGCACTCAGGTACTTCCAGCCGGCGTCGGCGAGCACGCAGACGACGACGCCTTCCTCGAGCTCCGCGGCGAGCTTGCGCGCGACGTGGACGACGGCGCCGGCGGAGACGCCGGCGAAGATCCCCTCCTCGTCGAGCAGCGCGCGCAGGCCTGCAAGGGACTCGGCGTTGGAGACGAGCACCTTCCGGTCGAGCTTCGTCACGTCCAGCACCGGGGGTACGTAGCCGTCCTCGAGCGAGCGGAGCCCCATGACGGCTTCGCCGGGAAGCGGCTCGGCGGCTGCGACGACGACGTTCGGGAAAGACTCGCGCAGGCGCGCGCCGGTGCCCATCAGCGTGCCGCCGGTGCCCAGGCCCGCGACGAGCACGTCGATGCGGTCGAGCGCCGCGGCGATCTCCGCACCGGTGCCCTCGTAGTGCGCGCGCGGATTCGCCTCGTTCGCGTACTGGAACGGCATGAAGAGGGACGCGTCGCGCTCGGCGAGCTCGAGGGCGAGGCGCACGGCGCCGTTCGACCCCTGTTCGGCGGGTGAGAAGATCAGCTCGGCGCCGTAGAGGCGCAGCAGCCGTTTCCGCTCCTCCGTCGCCGACTCCGGCAGCACGCACGTCAGGCGGTAGCCGCGCAGCTTCGCGATCAACGCGAGGGAGATCCCGGTGTTGCCGCTCGTCGGCTCCAGGATGTGGGCGCCCGGCGCGAGCTCGGCGTCGTCGAGCATCGCCTTGGCGACGCGGTCCTTGATCGAGCCGGTCGGATTCTGCCCCTCGAGCTTGGCGTAGATGCGCACGCCGGGCTTTGGGCTCAGCCGCTGCAGCTCGACGAGCGGGGTGTTCCCGACGAGGCCGAGCAGCGACTGAGCGATGTCGAGTTTGTGGCTCTGAGCCACTAACTTGTTGAGGCGAATCCGCCGGCCATCGCCGGGAGCAGGATCACCGTCGAAGCGATCTCGACCGGCGTGTCGAGCCCGCCCCGAGTCCGCACATCCTCACCGTCGACGTAGACGTTCACGAACGGCGCGACGTCTTCGTCTCGGATGATCCGTTCGCGCAGCGCCGGGAACCTCGAGGTCAAATCGTCGAGCAACTCGCGCACGTTGTCGCCTTCGGCGAGCACCTCGCGCTCGCCGCCGGTCTCCTCGCGAAGGGTCGGCGGGATGCGGATGAGACTCATGCGTGCACTCCGCTGCAGAACTCGACGTAGTCGACGTACTCGGTGATGCTCGGGTGCTCGCCGCAGACCGGGCAGTCGGGATCGCGCCGCAGGGCGACCTCGTCGAACGTCGTCGTGAGCGCATCGAAGAGCAGCAGCCGCCCGACGAGCGGGTCACCCACCCCGAGCGCAAGCTTCAGCGTCTCGTTTGCCTGCAGCGAGCCGATGATCCCGGGCAAGACGCCGAGCACGCCTCCCTCCGCGCACGACGGAGCGAGCTCCGGCGGCGGCGGCGAGGGGAACAGACAGCGGTAGCAGGGGCCGTCGCCCGGCTTGAAGACCGTGGCCTGACCCTCGAAACGGTAGATCGACCCGTGCACGACGGGGATGTCGTGCCAGACGGCTGCGTCGTTGACGAGGTAGCGAGTGGGGAAGTTGTCGGCGCCGTCGACGATCACGTCCCAGCCCTCGCCGAGGATGCGGTCGATGTTCTCCGAGGTGAGCCGCTCCTCGTAGCCGCGTACGCGCACGTCCGGGTTGAGCGCGCGCAGCCGGTCGGCCGCAGACGTGACCTTCGGCGTGCCCAGACGAGAGGTGTCGTGGACGATCTGCCGCTGGAGATTCGTCTCGTCGACAACGTCTGCGTCCACGATCCCCAGAGTGCCGACGCCCGCCGCGGCGAGATAGAGAGCGGCCGGCGAGCCGAGCCCGCCCGCGCCGATCAGCAGCACGCGGGAATCGAGCAGCTTCAGCTGCCCTTGCTCGCCGACTTCGGGAATCAGCAGGTGACGCGAGTAGCGGCGGCGCCCGTCGGCGGAGAGGCCCTTGGGCGTCGCGAGCGGCAATCCGTCTCGCTTCCAGTCGTCGATCCCGCCCACGAGGGAGCGCACGTGCTCGTACCCGAGCTCACCGAGCGTCTTGGCGGCGAAGGTGGAGCGGTTGCCCGAGGCGCAGTAGACGACGATCGGCGACGCGCGGTCGGCGACCGTCCGCTCGACCCGCGACTCCAGGTAGCCGCGCGGAATGTGCACGGCGCCGGGGATGTGGCCGGTCTCCCACTCGTCGGGCTCGCGGACGTCGACGAAGACGGATCCGTCGGCGAGCGCGGCGGCGTCGGCCGGCGAGATCTCGTCGATCTCGGCCCTCGCCTGCGCCAGGAGCTCACGGTACGTCGCCATTGCTTCAACAAGGATAGCTTCGGAGGGCCCGGCGGCGCAGGCTAGGTTTGCGCCGTGTCTCCACGCGCCCGCGTCTACGCGATCGTCGCGGTGTGCGCCGTGGCCGGCGCGGGCGCGGTCGTCGGGATCACCGCAGCAACGCATTCCTCGCCGCCGCAGCCACTCGGGCCTCGCGCGGGAACGCCGCCCTTTGCGTCCGACGGGACGGCGCCGGCCTCGCTGGTCAAGGAGGTGCGGGCCGCGCTCCGGCTGTGGCCGCGCGGGACGATCCCGCGGCTGCGAGCCCTTGCCGAGGCGGAGCCCCGTTCGGGGTTCGTGCGTGTGAACCTCGGACTGGCGCTCCTTTGGGTGCGTCAGGACGCCGCCGCCGCGGAGCAGTGGCGGGCCGCCGCGCGGGTCGATCCGGATACGCCGTCGGCGATCCGCGCCGGAGACCTTCTCCATCCGAACTCGCCGCCGGGCCTGCCGTTCTTCGTTCCGAGCGGGAAGTTCGATCCGCGCTCGCGGGCTGAGCTCCTGCGCGGGATCGGCTTCCAGCGAGCCGGCCGTCCGGTTTCCGCAGAACGCGCGTTCGCGGCCGCCGCCCGGCGCGCACCGGACGATGCTCAGACACTCGTGGCGTCTGCAGTGTCCCGCTTCAGGAAGGATCATCCTGAGCGCGCGTTCTCGCGGCTGGGACCGCTGGCGGCGCGCTTTCCCCACAATCAAGCCGTTCGCTTTCATCTTGGGCTACTCTCGATCTGGATCGGGGACTTTCGCGAGGCGCGCCGGCAGCTCGAGCTCGCCCGCGTGGCGGCCCCGGAGACAAGGCTCGGCAGGGAAGCAAGAACCTTGCTCGCGAGTCTTGTGCGTGTTGGGACCGGCTGACAAAAAAATGAGCCGAACGGCCTATAGCGGTTGTCCGATCCCGCTGGCACTATGCGGCATCGCCGCCGGAACGTTCGCTTCGTCACGAGAGGGGATGCCGTGAGTGCCAGGGGTCAGGCAGCACAGCGCAAACGGGTCGAGGACCTCCTCGACACCGACGAGGCACGCGGCCTCCTCGAGACCGGCCGCGAGAGCGGCACGCTCTCGGCCGAGGACATCGCGCTCGCGTTCGACGAGTTCGACCTCGACACAGGTCAGCTCGACGAGTTCTACGCGGCGCTCGAGGAGCAGCAGATCGAAATCGTCTCCGCTGCCGACGAGGCAGCAGAGCAGGAGCTCGAGGTCGTTGCGGCGTCCACGGACTCACTACAGCTCTTCCTGAAGGACATCGGGAAGGTCGACCTGCTCACGGCAGCACAGGAGGTCGAGCTCGCGAAGCGCATCGAGCGCGGCGACCATCGCGCGAAGCAGGAGATGATCGAGGCGAACCTGCGCCTCGTCGTCTCGATCGCGAAGCGCTACCGCAACCAGGGGCTGCCCTTCCTCGATCTGATCCAGGAGGGGACGATCGGGCTCGTGCGCGCGGCGGAGAAGTTCGACTACCGCAAGGGCTTCAAGTTCTCGACCTATGCGACGTGGTGGATCCGGCAGGCGGTCGCCAGGGCGCTCGCGGACAAGGCGCGGACGATCCGGATGCCGGTGCACGTCGTCGAGAAGCTGAACAAGATCGTGCGCACGGAGCGCACGCTCCGGGCGAAGCTGGGCCGGGAGCCGCTGTGTGAGGAGATCGGCCTCGAGCTCGACCTGTCGGCCGACGAGGTGGAGCAGATCCGCCGCAGCGCTCAGACGCCGGTCTCGCTCGAAAAGCCCGTCGGTGACGAGGAGGAGTCCGAGTTCGGGCACTTCATCACCGACGAGAACCAGGAGCTGCCGGACGAGGCCGCCGACACGTCGATGCGCAAGGAGACCCTCGAGAGGATCCTCTCCAAGCTCGCGCCGCGCGAGCGTCGCGTGCTCGAGCTGCGCTACGGCCTCGACGGCCAGCATCCGTGCACGCTGGACGAGGTCGGGCGGACGTTCAACGTCACCCGAGAGCGGATCCGGCAGATCGAGAACCAGAGCCTGAAAAAGCTCCGCGCGCTCGCCGACGCTCAGACGTTGCGGGAAGTCGCCTAGCTCGCAAGACTGCGGCAGCCGGGCAGCGCGGCTTTCGGGGCGCGCTGCCCGCCGATCTCCCTCGGCGCGAATCCCTCGGGCGGCGTTCAGCGTTGAAAATCATATGACGCTCGTCGGAATGATCTGCTGTCTGCTGGCTCTCCCGGCGTTGCTCTCGCTCTGGGAGTGACTCGTGACGCCGCGCACTGCATAGACTCCGCGCTCGTGGAGCAGGCCTGGCTCGACGAGCTCTCGGAGTTCATCCGCATCCCCAGCGTGAGCGCCGACCCGGCTCATCGCGACGACGTCGCGCGGGCAGCGGAGTGGGTTGGCGAGTACGTGCGGCACGCGGGCGGCGAGTCCGAGATCGTCCCGACGGACAAGCAGCCGCTGATGATCGGCGAGTTGCGCGCCTCGAACGGGGCGAAGGACGCGCCGACGATCCTCGTCTACGGGCATTTCGACGTGCAGCCGCCGGCGCCGCTCGACCTCTGGGAGAGCGATCCCTTCGAGCTGGACGTGCGGGGCGAGTGGGCATACGGGCGCGGCATCACCGACGACAAGGGCAACCTCTGGCTGCTGCTGCGCGCGGCCGCCGAGCTTGCGCGGGAGGGCGCGCTGCCGGTGAACCTGCGCATCGCGTGCGACGGCGAGGAGGAGATCGGCGGGCAGTCGATCGTCAAATGGCTTGCCGAGGACGATCGCGGTGGCGACGCGTGTGTCATCTTCGACGGTGGCTTCGCGGAGCGGGGGATCCCGGCCTTCGGGATCGCCACGCGCGGGCTCGTTGCATTCGACATGCGTGTCCGCACCGGCGAGCGCGATCTGCACTCCGGCCTCTACGGCAACGCGGCGTTGAACGCGATCCACGCGCTGATGCAGGCTCTCGGCGGCATCCTGCCGCGGGACGGGCGCCTCCCGGAGCCGCTGCGGGAGGGCGTGCAGGAGCCGACGGGAGAGGAACGCGCGTCGTGGGCGCAGCTTCGGAGCGGAGGGGAGATGCTGCGCGAGGCCGGTGCGAGGCCTCACGACGAGCGGGCCGCCGAGGAGTTCTACCTGCGCACGACCGCAGAGCCGTCCGTGGATGTCAACGGCATTCTCGGCGGCAAGCCGGGACTGCGGAACACGACCTTGCCCGTCTACGCGGAGGCGAACTTCACCATCCGGCTCGCGCCGGGCCAGAGGGTCGAGCCGATCGCGCGGGCGGCGGAGCGGCTGCTGCGCGAAGCGGCGCCTGCGACCGCGGACGTCGAGATCGTGCAGGACGACAGCGCCGACCCGGCGCTGTTCTCACCGGAGCTGCCGGTGATCAAGCTCGCGCAGGACGCGTTCGAGGAGGTCGTCGGCGTGCGTCCGCTGCTCCTACGTTCCGGTGGGACGCTGCCGATCATGCCCGCGCTCGCCCAGAAGGACATGCCGACGGTGCTCGCCGGCTTCGGCCTCGAGGAGTCGAACATCCACTCGCCGAACGAGCGCTTCCTGCTGGAGTACTTTCCCCTCGGCGTCGCGACGGCGAAGCGCCTGTTCGTGAAGCTGGCGGAACTTCGGAGCTAGCGGGGTTCTCGCAGCCCGTTCACCGGCGGCGCGGCCGCAGCCGCGCCGCTCAGCAGCCTCCGACTCGCAGAACTCCCTCGAACGCCGACCAATCGCGCGCCGAAGGCGCGCCCCGAGCGCGAGCGAAGCGAAGCAAGGGACGACTACGCGTGCGCATGGCCGTCGTGGCTGAGCCACGAATGGCCGAACGCGCGCATCGCGTCGATGATCGGAAGGAGCGCCTGGCCCTTCTCGGTCAACTCGTACTCGACGCGCGGCGGCGCTTCCGCGTAGCTGCGACGCACGACGATTCCCTCTTGCTCGAGTACCCGCAGCCGCTCCGAGAGCGTCCGCGGCGAGATGCCGGGACATGAGTGCTCCAGCTCGGTGAAGCGGCGCGCCCCCTCGGAGAGGTCGTGTACGAGCAACGCGGTCCATTTCGCGCCGAGGATCTCCGCGCACGCGGCGACCGAGCAGGACGTCGCCTCGTGCGTGGGGTTCATGGTCCGAATCGCCATTGCTCTAAGTATGCCTCCGTTGCAGACAGGTCCGGGGTCAGACCCCGGACCTGTCCGTTTCGACTAGGAAAACGGCCGCGGCGTCGCGGCGATTTTCGGGATTGCAACTCGCGCGATCGTCGAGAACTCCTGCGGCCGGCAGGCCTGGCAGATGTTCGCGTCGCACGCGACGGAGAGGAAGACGAACGCCTCCTCGATCGAGAAGCCCCACTGGTCGACGAGCAGCCTCGCCGCCTCCTCGCAGGCGTTGTCGAGCGCCTCCATGAAGTCTGGCCCCGCCGTGCCGTGCGCCAGCCAGCGGTCGCCGAGCTCCGTCACCGGCCACGTTCCCTGCTTTCCCTTCAGCAGCTCGAAGCGGATCGTCACCTCGCCGGCGATCTCGACGCCCGTGAAGCAGACCTCGCCGTCGCCCATCGACGCGTGCATGTCGCCGACGGCGAACATCCCGCCGGGCTGACGGACGGGCAGGTAGACGCGCGCCCCCGGACCATGCAAATGGTTGTCCAGGTTGCCGCCGTGCCGGCCCGCCCAGCCGTTTCCGATCTCGTCGCCGCCCGTCGCGACCCCGATCACGCCCATCATCGGCCGCGCCGGGAACGAGACGCGCTCGTTCATGTGAATCGTGTCGCCCTCGACGCGGAAGACCTGCGTCAGCGGCGAGCGCACCTGGTCGATCAGTTGACCGATTCCGGGGATCAAGGTGGCGAACCCCTTCGGCCCCGGGCGGATGTCGACGATCTCGGCGATCAGCGAGTCGCCCGGCTCGGCTCCCTTCACTGCGACCGGACCGGTTGCCGAGTTGACGCGGGCGAAGTCGATCTCCGTGACGAGGTCGTCCTCGGACTGGATCTGGCCGGTGAAGCAGTCGTTCGTCTCGAACGTGACGACTGCGCCCGGCTCGACCTCGAGCACAGGTTCGAGGTCCGGGCCGAAGGCCCAGATGACGTCGCCGCGCGAGACTCGGTATGCGGTCGCGACTGCCATCAGCTCGCCGGGGCCGGCGCGGCCGCCGCCTCGGGCGGTGCTTCCACGGGCTCGGTATCCGCGACGAACAGCAGCTCCGCCCTCAGCCGCTCGCGACGCTGTGTCGCCATGAACAGCGTGACCAGCACCGAGAGGGAGAACAGCGCGATCGCGCCCCAGCTTCCGTAGCGGAGCGGGTACGGCGGCAGCGGGCTGAACTGGTAGTAGAGCGGAGGCAGGAAGGCGAGCGCGCCGGCCGCGGGGATGATGCCGTGCAGCCAGACGTTGAACTGCGTCGCGCGCTCACGTCGGTAGTAGGCGATCGTCGACAGGGAGACGGTGATGTAGACGACGATCACGAGGCTCGTCAACGCGTACGACAGCGTCCCGAAGCCGTTCAACGGGCCCCACTTCCAGCCGAGCAGCAGCGCCACGACGATGCCGAGCGCCGTCTGCGCGGTGATCGCGACGTGGGGCGTCTTGTGCACGGGATGCGTCTCGCCGAAGACGCGCGGGAGCACGCCGTTCCGTCCCATCGCGTAGATCACGCGTGATGCCGCGTTCACACCCGCGTTCGAGTTCGCGAGCGCCGAATTGATGATCGCGAAGAAGATCAGCACCCAGCCGCCGCCCCAGAACACTTCGGCGAGGTGGCGCCACGGGTTCGCCTGCGCGAGCGTCGCCTCGGTGAACCCGTTGAAGCCGGTGCCGACGACCCAGGCGTACGAGCAGACCACGTAGAAGAGCCCCACACCGAGACACGAGTAGACGACGGCGCGCGGGACCGTGCGCCGCGGCTCCCTCGCTTCCTCGCCTAACGGCGCCGAGGCCTCGAAGCCGATGAAGGCGAGGATCGCGAACACCATCCCCTTGAAGACGCCGTTGAAGGTTCCGGCATCGGCATGGGACGGATTGAACGACTGGATCACCCAGTGGTTCGAGAGCAGCATCCAGACGGCGAGCGCCAGGAAAACGCCGATCTCGAAGATGCCGAGGATCACGCCGGCGTTCGTCGACAGGCGCACGTCCCGATAGGTGAGGAAGAAGACGATCGCTGCGGCGACGAGCACCCAGATCCACCATTGGCCGGTGTAGTTCCAGCCGACGTCGTTACGCATCACGTCGGTGGTCGCCCAGGCGAAGATCAGGAAGAGCAACGGCGCGACGAGCGGCTCGAAGCAGAGGAAGAGAAGCCCGACCAAGTAGCCGGGAACCGGGCCGAGCGCGCGTGTCACGTACGCGTACAGGCCTCCTGCCGACGGCATCTCCTTCGCGAGTTGCCCGATCGAGCTGGCGACCAGTAGGCAGGCGATGAGCGCGAGCAGCACCGAGAGCGGCAGAACCGGGCCCGCGAACTGCACGGAGAAGAGGATCGAGAACGCGATCGCCGCACCGGGTGCCATGTGCGTGATCGACTGGAAGAGCACCTGCGGCAGTCCGATCGACCGCTCCCGAAGGTGGTCGAACCGGGCGCTACTCGCTTCCACAGCGGCCTCCTCGGTTAGAGAGGTTGCCCCCCGATGGGGCGCGAGCCTAATCCCAGGGCGGCGGGTTGTAAACCCATCTGCCCCCGACCAGCGTGGCCACGACTTCGCAGCCGCCGAGGTCTTCGAACGGGTCGGTCGAGAGCACCACGAGATCCGCGAGGTAGCCGGGAAGGAGCTTGCCGCGGCGGCGCTCGTCGCCCGACAGCCAGGCGGGAGTGACGCACGTCGCATCGAGCGCCTGCTCGAGGGTCACCGCCTGCTCGGGATGCCAGGCGGGCCGGTCGTCGATCGTCCGGAGCACGCCGGCGCGGATCCCGGCGAGCGGGTCGAGCTCCTCGATCGGCGCGTCGCTGCCGTTCGCGACGACCGCGCCCGACTCGATCAGCGAGCGGAACGCGTAGGCGCCGTCGGTCTTGCCCGGCCAGAAGCGGTCGGCGAGGTCGCGGTCGGAGGGCGCGTGCGAAAACTGCACCGAAGCGGCGAGTCCGAGGTGCGCGAAGCGCGGCAGGTCCTCGGGTGCCAGGCACTGCGCGTGCTCGATGCGCGGCCGCAGCCCCCGCGGCTGCCATTCGTCGCGCGTCGCCTCGAACGCGTCGAGCGCTTCGCGGTTCGCGAGGTCGCCGATCGCGTGCACCGCCACCGGCCAGCCGATGCGCGCGCCGCGCCGGACGATCTCCTCGAGCTCGTCGCGCGACGTGATCTGGACACCCGAGCCGTCGAGCATCCGCGCCGTCTGGGAGCCCAGCGTCCCGTCCATGAACGCCTTCAGGTAGCCGGCGCGAAGCCAGTCGTCGCCCAGCCCGCTCCGGAAGTCGATCCCCTCCAAGTGGTGGAGGGATGCGTGCGGCAGCGACTGCCACACACGGAGGCTGAGAGTGCCGTCCTCCCACATGCGTTCGAACAGCCGCAGCGCCCCGAGCCAGCCGTCCTTGTCGTGCACCGCGGTCACTCCGCGCGCGTTCGCGACCTTGATGCCCGCCCGCATGGCCTCGACGTATTCGTCGTCGGACGTCTCGATGTACTCGTCGCGGAACTGCCAAGCGGACTCCTCGCGCAGCACGCCGCTCGGCTCGCCCCGCTCGTCGAGCTCGACGACACCGCCCTCCACGGCGAGATCGCCGTCGGCGGAGGCAAGCGCTGCCGAGTTCAGCCAGAGCGAGTGGTAGTCGCGGGCCATCAGGGCCGTGGGAACGTCGCCGGTCACCGCGTCGAGCAGCTGGCGCGTCGGCTCGACGGCCGGAGACCAGTCGCCGCTTCGCCAGCCGAGACCGCGCAGCCAGCGCCCCGGGCGGACGTCGCTCACGGCGGCGCGGACGCGATCGAGCGCCTCGTCGATGGTGGCTGCTCCTTCGAGCCGGACCTGCTTCTGCGCGAGCGCCCAGGTCGGGAAGTGGACGTGCGAGTCGGTGAAACCCGGCAGGACAGAGCGGCCGCCGAGGTCGACGACCTCAGGAGACGCGAGCGCCGTCTCGTGGACGCCGACTCCACCCGCGATCAACTCGCCCGCGATCGCCAGCGCCCGCGCCCTCGGGAGTGAGGCGTCCAGCGTACGGATGAGACCGTTTTCGAGGATCACGGCCGGAACTCTATGATCGTCGCACTCTGACCCGCAGCCTCCGTGTTCCGGTCACACTCGCGGCGCTCACGTTTCTCGCGTGGGCCGCGGCGGCCGAGTCGATGAGCTGGATGGATGGCGGATTCGCGCCCTTCCTCGGACTTTGGGTGATCAGCGCGGCCGCAATGATGCTGCCGTCGATCCTGCCGACGGCGTCTCTTGCTGCGCACCTCGGCGCGTCGGTGCCGTCCTTCGTCGCCGGTTATCTGCTCGTCTGGTCGGCAACGGGAGTCGCGGCGTTCGGCGCCGTGTTGGCGCTGGACGGCGCCGCCGGGGTGCTCATCCCGGCCGCGCTGGTCACGGCTGCGGTCTACCAGGTCACCCCCCTCAAGAGTGCCTGCCTGCGCCGGTGCCGCAGCCCGGTCGGACTCCTGCTACGCCGCGGTCCGCTTAGTGCAGGCGTCGAGCACGGCGCGTTCTGCCTCGGCTGCTGCTGGGCGCTGATGTTGGCCCTGCTCGCGCTCGGGGCCGGCAGCCTCGTCTGGATGGCGGTCGTCGCCGGCGCGATCTTCGTCGAGAAGGTAGTGCTCGGGAACCGGGCAACGATCCTACTGGGGCTCGCGCTCGTCGTGCTCGCAGTCTGGACGGCCGTATGAGCTGGCAGATCGCGGGTCGGTATTTCGAGGCGTGCAACTGCGAGGCCATCTGTCCATGCCGCATGGTCGACGGCGTCCCCGGCGGCCGCTCGACCTACGGCGAGTGCTTCGGGGTCCTCTCGTGGGCGATCGACGACGGCCGTCACGGCGAGCTCGAGCTGAGTGGGCTCGCGGTTGCGCTCGTCACCCGCTATCACGACGACGAGCCGGGCTCACCGTGGACGATCCTGTTGCACGTCGACGAACGTGCGAGCGAGGAACAGCGCGATGCGCTCGAGGCAATCTTCCTCGGCCGCGCCGGCGGCGACCACGTCCTGAAGCTGCCGTGGAACCGCAAGCCGAGCACGCTCGTCGCGATCCGCCCGAGCCCGATCGAGCTTTCCGAAGGCCCCGAAGGTCACGTGCTCCGCGTCGGACGAGCGGTCACTCTGCGCGCTGCGACGCCGGTCGAGACGGCTGCAACGGTCGCCTGCATCATGCCCGGCTACGACGTGCCCGGGACCGAGCTCTACGCGGACGAGTTCGTCGTCGACGACGAGCCCTTCTCCTGGGAGCTGCACGGAAAATGCGCCTTTACGGCGCCCTTCACGTACCGAGGATAGGTCCCGATCGGCCAGCTTGTGCGCGTGAGGATATCCAGTCTACGATCACCGGTCCGCTCAGACATTCGACGAGGGGGAAGAGGATGAAGAAGATCAGCGCGCTGGTTGTCGCAGTGCTCGCGGCATCCGTGATCGGCGGCGCAAGCGCCGTCACCTACGGTCATTACGACGGCAACGACCATCCCAACGTCGGGGCGATGATCGTCAAGCGCCCGAGCGATGGTGCTCTCCGTTTGATCTGCTCGGGCTCGCTCGTCTCGCCGACGGTGTTCCTGACCGCGTCGCACTGCACCGCTTACGCAGAGTCCATAGGGGTGAAGGAGGTCTACGTGACCTTCGACCCGAAGTTCGATCCCGCGAAATCGAAGCTGTACCACGGGACGATGCACACGAATCCGCTCTACAACCAGGCGCAGAGCGATCCGCAGGACATCGCTGTCATCACGCTGGACAAGGCTGTGAGCGGGATCACGCCGGTTCAGCTGCCGACGGCAGGTCTGCTGGATCAGATGAAGGCGGCCGGCACGCTGAACGGCACGCTCTTCACCTCAGTCGGTTACGGCGTCCAAGAGCCGCAGACCGGGCCCGGGGGCATCACCAGCGCCTTCCCGCAGGAGCGCTGGGCTGCGGCGGGTGAGTTCGATGCGCTGAACGATGTCTGGCTGCGTATCTCGCAGAACGATGCGACCGGTGACGGCGGCACCTGCAGCGGGGACTCGGGTGGGCCGCAATTCCTCGGTGCCGGTGCGACCGAGACGAAGACCCAGGTCTCGATCACGATCACGGGCGACGTGTTCTGCTTCGCGACGAACGTCGATTATCGCCTCGACACCCCGCAGGCGCGCGCGTTCCTGAAGCAGTACATCTCCCTGCCTTAGCGGCAGATCCCTCCGCCGGGGGACGCCCAGGTCCCCCGGCGCGAGGATCCTCTGAGGGAACGACACCCAGGCGAGCGGCCACGCCAGAAAGGACGAGATGACGGCTTCGGCACGCAAGGCTTGGGCTGCATGGGCGGAGTGGGTCGGCGACCGCCGGCGCGCGCGCCTCTACGCGTCCGGCATCGGCACGACGCTCCTCATGTTCCTCCTGCTTCCGAGCGTCTGGACGTTCCTGCTGTTTCTGTGGACCGCCTCGGTGGTGATGATCTTTCAGAAGACGGAGCTGTTCCAGCCCGAGCCGCGGAGCGACGAGATCGACGAGTGGTTTTGACATAGTCCCCGCGTGTTCGACCACGTGACGATTCGTGTGTCGAACCGCGAGACGTCGGAGCGGTTCTACGAGACGGTGCTGCGCGCGATCGGCGTCGAGCGGACACACTCGGGCGAGTGGTTCGCGGAATGGGGCGACTTCTCCATTTCGCAGGCAAGCGAGGAGAAGGCGGTGACCCGGCGCCTGCATGTGGCGTTCTTCGCTCCTTCTCGCGAGCTCGTGGATGAGTTCTGGCGCACGGGGACGAGTGCCGGCCACCGCGACGACGGCGAGTCGGGCGAGCGTCCCCAGTACAGCGACGACTACTACGGTGCGTTCCTGCTCGACCCGGACGGCAACAGCGCCGAAGCGGTGCACCACGGAAGAGAGCGCAGAGCCGGGCAGATCGATCACCTCTGGATTCGCGTCGCGGACGTCGACGCCTCGAAGCGGTTCTACGAGACGATCGCCCCGGTTGCCGGCATACGCGTGAGGCCGGTCGAGGCGTTCAGCAGCGTTCAGGCCGTCGGTGAGGCCGGCTCGCTCATGCTCTTCCCCGGCGAGCCGACGCAGCATGTCCACATGGCGTTCCCGGCCGGCGACAACGCGATCGTGGACGAGTTCCACCGCGTCGCGACGGCTGCCGGCTACCGGGACAACGGCCGGCCCGGCGAGCGGCCGATCTATCACGCGGGGTACTACGGGGCATTCGTCCTCGACCCGGACGGCAACAACGTCGAGGTTGTCAACCACAATCGGTGAGCGAGTTTCCCGGCCGGGTCGTCTTCGGCGGGCCTCTCTCGCCGATCGGCTGGACGGTCGGGTTCCTGCAAGCGACGTTCGACCGCGTGCAGCCGACCATGCGCGCCTGGCTCGACGAGCGTGCATCGGTACTTGTTCGCTACAAGCAGTTCCGTCTCGGATCCGAACCGATCCTCGAGGCACTCTCCCGGCTCGATCCACTGCAGACGCCGCCGAAGCGTGAGCTCATCGTCGCGATGCGGTCGGGCTGGACGGCTCACTTCGTGAACAACCACCTCGGCGGCGACTCGCAGTCATGGACCGGACATCTTTCCCGTGTCCTCGGCTGCAGCGGCGTGATCGCAACGCACATCCCACTTGGCCATTACCCCTATCCGGCAACCCAGTTGGACCTCTTCGGGCCGGACGGAGATCTGCCCTCGGGGCACGTGCGCGCGATCTACGCAGGTGTCTACGACGAAGGCACATGGCAATTCGACGCGTTTGGTCGCGTGCAGCCCTGGGAGGAGCCCGAGCGGTACGAGGAACGGAGCCTCCGCGATCGCTTCGATCGGGAGTTGCTCCTTCGTTACCTTGCGGCGCTCGGCATCGACGCGGACGACCCTGCGTCCTATGGCGAGTCTGCGCTGATCCAGACGCGGGCGGCCTTCCGGCCGCGGACGACGAGCGTCCGCGACGAGCAACGCCGTCTCGAGATCGGGCCCTAGAATTCGTTCGTGCAGTTGTTCGACCCGCTGACCGAAGAGCAGCGCGAGATCCGCGAGCTGATCCGCGAGTTGGCGCGCGAGCGGATCGCGCCGCGGGCGGCGGAGATCGACAAGTCGGCGGAGTTCCCCTGGGACGTCGTCGAGCTCTACCGCGAGAACGAGGTCTTCGGAATCCTGTACGACGAGGAGTACGGCGGGATTGGCGCCAGCTCGCTGATGACGCTCGTCGCCATCGAGGAGGTCTCGAAGGTCTGCGCAACGAGCGGCCTGATCATCGCCGTGCAGGAGCTCGGTTCGCTCGGGCTGAAGCTCGCGGGCAACGACGAGCAGAAGCAGCGCTGCCTGCCGAAGCTTGCGTCCGGCGAGTGGCTCACGGCCTACGCGCTGACCGAGCCGGGATCCGGCTCGGACTCGGCCGCGATGCGCACGACCGCAAGGCGTGACGGCGACGAGTATGTGCTGAACGGCGGCAAGCGCTTCATCACCAACGCCGGCGTTGCGAGCCTGTACACGGTCTTCGCGAAGACCGACCCGTCCGCAGGCCACTCGGGCATTTCCGCCTTCGTCGTCGAGTCGGACGCGCCGGGTTTCGAGGTCGGGCGCATCGAGCCGAAGATGGGCATCAAGGGCTCGACGACCGGCGAGGTGTTCTTCAACGACTGCCGCGTCCCGGCGACCAATCTCCTCGGCGAGGGAGACGATGGGCAAGCCGATCGCGCAGCACCAGCTGATCGCGGCGAAGCTCGCCGACATGGAGACGCGGTGCGAGGCCGCGCGCGGCCTCCTCTACCGATGCGGGCAGATGATCGACGAGGGCGCCGACGTGACGAAGATCTCCGCGATGGCGAAGCTCTACTGCTCCGACGTTGCGATGGACGTGACGACGGACGCCGTGCAGATCCTCGGCGGCTACGGCTACATCTCCGAGTACCCGGTGGAGCGCATGATGCGCGACGCGAAGATCACGCAGATCTACGAGGGAACGAACGAGGTGCAGCGGCTGGTGATCGCGCGCGAGATGCTGAAGGAGAATCGAGCCTTTCTTCTCGCGGGAGTGGCCTGACCGAACGGGCACGCAGTTTCGATCGTGCGGCCGCCGAGTACGAGCGCGGCCGTCCGGGATGGCCGCCCGCGGTGCTCGACCTCCTGCCGGTCGCCGACGACGCCAGCGTGCTCGACCTCGGTGCCGGCACCGGCAAGCTGACGCGTGTCCTCGCCCAGCGCTACGCGCGCGTGATCGCGATCGAGCCGCTCGCCGAATTGCGCGCCGTGCTAGCGGGACGCGTGCCCGAGGCCGAGGTGCGGGACGGCCGGGCGGAGTCCATCCCGCTCGGCGACGCCGAGGTCGACGCCGTCTTCGTCGGGCAGGCCTTCCACTGGTTCGCGAACGACGTCGCGGTCGGGGAGATCGCGCGTGTGCTGCGGGCGGGCGGCGTGCTCGCGCTCCTGTGGAACCATGCGGTGGAGCCGTCGCCGCTGCCCGATGCGTATCGGCAGCGCCTCTCCGAGTTGCACGACGCGGCGCGCACCCCGCCGATCGACGAGCACATCTTCGAGCGCGCGCCGTTCGGCGAGGAGCACGAGGACTCGGTCCCGCACGAGCAGGTCAGCGACCGTGACGACGTCCTCGCGTTCGCCGCGTCCGTCAGCTGGATCGCGAGCCGCGACGATCGCGCGCAGATACTCGCCGAGCTCGCCCGGCTGCTGCCGGAGGGGCGCTATGTCTTCCCGATGCGCACGGAGGTCACCTGGGCGATTCGCGTCTGACGTTGGGTCGCAGCTTCGGCAACGTCGCCGAGCTCTACGCGCGCGTCCGGCCGGCATATCCCGAGGCAGCCCTCGGCCGAGCGCAGGAAGCGCTCGCGCTCGGCCGCGACGCGCAGGTCGTCGACCTCGCCGCCGGAACCGGGAGGCTGACGGAAGCGCTCGTGCCCCGCTTCGAGTCGGTTGTCGCGGTGGAGCCGGACGACGCGATGCGCGCCCTGATTCGACACGACCGCGTTCTCGCCGGAACGGCAGAGGCGATCCCGCTGCCGGGCGGCACCGCGGACGCAGTCTTCGTCGGCGAAGCGTTCCACTGGTTCGCCTGGCCCCTCGCGCTGCAGGAGATCGCGCGCGTGCTGCGACCCGGCGGCGGGCTCGTGCTGCTCTCCAACGAATGGTGGCAGACGGAGCCGCCGATCCCCGAGCGCGCCCAGGAGCTGCTGCGCGACGTCTTCGTTCGTTCGGGACGCGCCTCGCAGCTGGCCAAAGCCTCGCAGCACGTCGATTGGTCCCCGTTCCAGCGGCCGCGCGACGAGGCCTACGCGTGGGAGCGCACGGTCCAGGCCGAGACGCTGCTCGAGCTGTACTCGACCACGAGCTCGCTCGCGGCGCTGTCGCCGGAGGAGCGCGCGGTGCTGCTCTCCGAGCTTCGTCCCCTGCTGGAGCCGGTCTACCGGCTACCGATCCGCACCGAGCTCGTCTGGACGCGGCTTGCATGAAGCGCGCCGTCGTCATCGGGTCCGGCCCGAACGGATTGGCCGGCGCGCTCCACCTCGCGGAAGCAGGCTTCGAGGTGACGGTGCACGAGGCGGCGAACGTGGCCGGCGGCGGCGCGCGCAGCGCGGAGCTCACGCTGCCCGGCGTCGTACACGACGTTTGCGCCGCAGTGTTGCCGTTCGCGCGCAGCTCCCCGGCCTTCGCGGGCCTCGACGTCGACTGGGTCGATCCACCGGCGCCGGCCGCGCACCCGCTCGACGACGCCGACGCGGTCGTCCTGGAGCGATCGCTCGATGCCACGGCGACAGGACTGGGCGAGGATGCCGACGCATATCGCGCTCTGGTCGAACCGCTCGTCAACGCGTGGCCGCGCAGCTGGTCCCGGCGCGACCTCCTACGCTTTCGTCCGCAGCTGCTGCGCGCGGTCTCGTCCGCGCGGACGACGGCGCGGCGTTTACGCACGGAACGGGCGCGCGCCTTCTTCGCCGGGCACGCCGCGCACTCCGTGCTGCGCCTCGACCGGCGGCCGAGCGGCGGCTTCGGTCTCGTCCTGTGCGCGGCAGCGCACGTTGCGGGCTGGCCGTTCGCGCGCGGCGGCACGCAGGCCTTCACGGATGCGCTCGTGCAAAGGCTGGAGTCTCTCGGGGGAGAGCTGCGGACGTCCTCGCCGGTGGAAGAGCTGCCGCGCGCGGACGTCGCGCTCTGCGATGTCGCGCCGCGCGAGCTCGTCCGAATCGCGCGCGGGAGGCTCCCGCCGCGCTACGAGCGTGCGCTGCTCCGTTTCCGGTGCGCGCCTGCCGCCTTCAAGGTCGACTGGGCGCTGAGCGAGCCGATTCCGTGGCGGGCCGAGGCCTGCGCCCGCGCGGGGACGATTCATCTCGGCGGCAGCTTCGACGAGATCGAACGTTCCGAGCGGCGGGTCTGGAGCGGCGCCGGCCCGGGCGCGCCGCCGTACGTGCTCCTCGCGCAGCAATCCCGCTTCGACGACGCCCGGGGCGGGCAGTCCGCGTGGAGCTACTGCCACGTGCCGAACGGCTGGGGCGGCGACGCCGTCGGCGCGATCGAGGCACAGGTCGAGCGGTTCGCCCCCGGCTTCCGGGAGCGAATCCTGTCCCGGGACGTCACCTCGCCGCGTGACTTCGAGGCGTCGAACAGAAACGAGATCGGCGGCGACATCGTCGGCGGAGCGAACACGCTTCCGCAGCTCCTCGCCCGGCCGGTCGGCCGTCCCGTGCCCTGGCGGACACCGCTGCGCGGCGTCTACCTCTGCTCCGCGTCGACGCCGCCCGGCGGAGGCGTGCACGGGCTGTGCGGGCTGATCGCCGCACGGCTGGCGATCCGCGACCTGCGCTGACGCTCACGGGCCGAGCTCGACGGCCGGGTACTTCGCGCGGATCTCGTCGACGAAGCGCGCCAGCCGCTCGGCGAGACTTGCGTCCTCGATCTCGAGCACGTTCTCCGCGTTCTGCTCGCCCGAGTGCGAGAGATTGAACGAGCCGACGAAGACCGTGTCGTCGCAGATCGTCACCTTGGCGTGCATGAAGTCGTGCACCGAATCGGGGGCATACGGCGTCGAGCGCTTACCCGAGAACCGTCCGGCGAGCGCCGCGCGGAGCGCAGCCGACTTCCACGTCTTCTCAGGCCTTCGCGCCCACTGGCGCAGAACCTCGTTCACCTGGGTGTTGTCGACGACGCCCGCGAGGTCGATCTTCCCGTCCGCGACGACCTCGGCCACGGTGCCGAGCACCGGGCCCGAGGTGATCACCGGCGAGGCGGTCCTCACTCGGCGCTCCGCACCGGCGATCGCACGCGCGATGCGGTGGGCGAGCTTGCTGCCGTGCTTCGGGGCGAACCAGGTCCGCACCCTCGTGCCGCCGACCCGGAGCGGAGCGCTCGCGACCCTGCCCGACTTCTCGACGTCGCGGGTGTTCCACAGCTGGCCGAAGTCCTGCTCGTAGCGGATGGCGACCGCCCTGGAATCGACGACCGCGATCACGTTCTCCTCCCGTGTCCACGAGTCGTCGGTCCAATTCGTCGAGCCCGTGAGGACCGTCTCCCCGTCGCGGATGACGAATTTGTGGTGCATCAGGTCCGGGTGCCCAGGAACTCCGACGGTCGGGAAGGGCAGTTCTTCGACGAGCGGTGGATCGGTCTTCGGGGGCGGCGGCACCGGAATGCGGTCTTCGAGCGTCGGCTCGAGGTTGTAGAGCAGTCGCACACGCACGCCCCGTTCGTGCGCGCCGACGAGCGCACGGCGAACGATCTCCTCGCACTCGTCCTCGAGCTTCAGGTCGTAGAGCGCGAGGGCGAGCGTTCGCTCGGCACGTTCGAGGAACGATGCGACGAGCAGCGCGATCTCACGGGCCGACTGTCCGCCGTCCGTGAGCGTGCGGAGCTGGATCAACCGCCGGCGCGGTGCTTCGCTTTGTACGCGCGCTTCGCGGCTTGGTAGCGCTCGAGCGCCTCGGGTGAGTCGACGTCGCCGAGCGTCGGATGTGACGGCACGAGACCTTCGGCTGCGCGGACGCCGAACCGCTTGGCCAGTACGGCGCCGAGCGATTTGATCTTCATCTCGCCGAAGCCGGGAAGCGATCCGAGCCTCGCGCGCAGGTCGTCCGAGTCGCGCGCGTCGTCCCAGATCCTCGCCGCGTCGCCGTCGTACTCCTCCACGACGACCTGGGCGAGCTCGCGTACCCGGTCGGCCATCGCGCCGGGGAAGCGGTGGATCGCGGGCTTCTCCCGGAACACCTCCCCGAGGTCCATGCGCGCGAGCTGCCGCGGGTCGAGCGTCCCGGCACGCTGCTGGAGGACTCGCGGCCCGACGAACGCCTTCGGCACGGTCACCTGCTGGTCGAGCGCGAATCCGACGAGGAGCGCGAACGGATCCGTCGCGAGGAGCGTGTTCGCCTCGTCGTCCGGAGTGAAGAAGAGGCGGTCCAGCATACCCGCATCCTAGTGCGCCTGTGCTAGTCCTAGCTCATGCGCATCGCGGTGCTCGGGACCGGCACGGTTGGACGGACGCTGGCGGGAAAGCTGCGCGAGCTCGGCCACGACGTGGAGATCGGATCACGGTCGCAGAAGGACGACGCGGTCGAGTTCGCCGACGCAGCCGGCGGGGCGGAGCTCGTGGTCAACGCGACCGCGGGCGCGGCGTCGCTCGAGGCGCTGCGCGCTGCGGGCGCGGAGAACCTCGCGGGCAAGGTGCTGCTCGACGTGTCGAACGCGCTCGACTTCAGCCGCGGCAGGCCTCCGAGATTGTCCGTTTGCAACGACGACAGCGTCGGCGAGCAGATCCAGCGGGGGTTTCCGGAGGCGAGAGTCGTCAAGTCGCTGAACACCGTGAACGCGAGCGTGATGGTCGACCCGAGCCTCGTGCCGGGGGAGCACTCCGTGTTCGTGAGCGGGAACGACGACGGCGCCAAGGCGCAGATCCGGGCGCTGCTGATGAGCTTCGGCTGGCCGGAGTCGTCGATCGTCGACCTCGGCGACATCTCCACGGCTCGGGGCGCCGAGATGTACGTCGCGCTCTGGCTGCGGCTGATCGGCGCCGTGCAGACCCCGAATTTCAACATCCGTGTGATCTCGGGCTAGACCTGGCCGACCGTGATTCGTTCTCGCAGGCTCGGGTAGAGCGACGCCATGACCAAGCCGATCCGTGAAACCGCACGCGGCCGCGACGAGGCGACGCCCGCGCGCGCCCTGACGGGCGTCACGCTCGTCATCGCCGCCGTCTCGGGAGTCGTAATCCTCGCCGCGCTGCTGATCTGGATTGCGCTGAAGTAGTCCCTGCCGGCCCCGGTAGGCTGGGCGCGTGCGTCCGCTCGACGTCTTCAGTCCGAAAACACGCGCGTGGTTCGAACAGGCCTTCGACGCGCCGACTCCTGCTCAGGCGCTCGGCTGGCCCGCCATCGCGTCCGGAAAGCACACGCTGATCCAGGCCCCGACGGGTTCGGGCAAGACGCTCGCCGCGTTCCTCTTCGGGATCGACAAGCTCACCGGCGAAGGGGCGGGCTTCGGAACGCGTCTGCTCTACGTGTCGCCGCTCAAGGCGCTCAACTACGACGTCGAGCGCAACCTCCGCGGGCCTCTTGCCGGCCTGCAGTCGGACCTCCGAGTCGCCGTGCGGACCGGCGACACGCCGCAACGCGAGCGGCAGGCGATGCTCCGCGAGCATCCGGACATCCTGATCACGACGCCTGAGTCGCTGTACCTGCTGCTCACGTCGCAGGGACGCGAGCTGCTCAAGTCCGTGCGGACGCTGATCCTGGACGAGGTGCATGCCGTCGCCGGCACCAAGCGCGGCGCACACCTCGCGCTGAGCGTGGAGCGCCTGGAGCGGCTGATCGGCGAGCCGATTCAGCGGATCGGTCTCTCCGCCACCCAACGCCCGCTCGAGGAGATCGGCCGCTTCGTCTCGGGCGGCCGCCCGATCGAGCTGGTGGACGCGGGCGTCGCCAAGGAGCTCGACCTGCAGGTCGTCGTGCCCGTCGAGGACATGCGCGAGCTCGCTTCGACCGGATCGCTGTCGTATCCCGTTCCGGCGGACGGACAGGAAATGGACGCCGGCACCGAGCGCAACTCGCAGTCGATCTGGCCGTCGATCTACCCGGAGATCCTGAGGCTCGTCCGCGAGCACCGCTCCACGATCGTCTTCGTCAACAACCGGCGGCTCGCCGAGCGGCTCGCTCTGCGGCTCAACGAGCTCGCCGAAGAGGAGATCGCCCGGGCTCATCACGGCTCGATCGCGCGTGAGCAGCGGCTCGAGATCGAAGAGCTGCTGAAGCGCGGCGCGATCCCGTGTCTCGTCGCGACGTCGTCGCTGGAGCTGGGGATCGACATGGGCGCGGTCGACCTGGTGATCCAGGTCGAGTCGCCGAAGTCGGTTGCGCGCGGGCTGCAGCGTGTCGGCCGCGCCGGGCACACGCTGGGCGAGGTCTCGCGCGGACGCATTTTCCCCAAGTACCGCGCGGACCTGCTGGAGGCGGCCGTCGTCGCCCAGCGCATGCAGGAGGGGCTGATCGAGGAGACGGTGATTCCGCGGAACCCACTGGACGTGCTCGCGCAGCAGATCGTCGCCATCTGCGCCGACGAGGAGGTCGCGGTCGACGAGCTGTACGAGCTCGTCCGGCGCGCATACCCGTTCCGAGACCTGCCACGGACGCAGCTCGACAACGTGCTCGACATGCTGGCCGGGCGGTACCCGTCGGATGAGTTCGCCGAGCTACGGCCGCGCATCATCTGGGATCGCACGGCCGGCGTCATTCGTGGACGGCCCGGCGTGCGCCGGCTCGCAGTGACGAATGCCGGGACGATCCCGGACCGAGGCCTCTTCGGTGTGCATCTCGTCGACGGCGGGGGCCGGGTCGGCGAGCTCGACGAGGAGATGGTCTACGAAGCTCGCGCCGGCCAGACGTTCCTTCTGGGCGCGTCCACGTGGCGGATCGAGGAGATCACGCGCGACCGCGTTCTGGTCTCGCCTGCTCCGGGCGTGCCCGGTGCGGTCCCGTTCTGGAAAGGCGAGGGTGTGGGAAGGCCGTACGAGCTCGGTGAGGCAATCGGCGCATTTTCGAGACAGGTTGCGAGTTGGTCTAGTCAGACGGGCCTGAGCAGCTTGACTAGAGCAGGACTGGATCAGCGGGCTGCGGAAAACTTGTTGCGCTTCTTGCACGAGCAACAGTCCGCAACGGGCGCGGTTCCTTCGGACAAGACCGTCGTGATCGAGCGCTTCCGCGACGAGATCGGGGACTGGCGCGTCTGCATCCTCACGCCCTTCGGCGCGCGGGTGCACGCGCCGTGGGCGCTCGCGCTGGCAGCCCGGATCCGTGAGTCGCTCGAGCTCGAGGTGCAGTCGATCTGGTCCGACGACGGCATCGCCCTCCACTTCCCCGATGCCGACGCGCCGCCGCCGACCGACGACCTGCTGCTCTCGCCGGACGAGCTCGAGGACCTGGTCGTGCAGGAAGTCGGCGCCAGCGCGCTCTTCGGCGCGCGCTTCCGCGAGAACGCCGCGCGCTCGCTTCTGATCCCGCGCCGGCGGCCCGATCAGAGGACGCCGCTCTGGCAGCAACGCCTGAAGGCCCAATCGCTGCTGCAGGTCGCTCGGAAGTACGGCTCCTTCCCGGTGATCCTGGAGACCTACCGCGAGTGTCTGCAGGACGTCTTCGACCTGCCCTCCCTCAAGCGCCTCCTCACCGGGCTCCGCACGCGCACCGTCGACGTCGTCGACGTCGAAACGCCGTCCGCGTCGCCCTACGCCGCCGCGTTGCTCTTCGACTACATCGCGACCTACATGTACGAAGACGACACGCCGCCTGCCGAACGTCGCGCGCAGGCGCTGTCGCTCGACCGCGACCTGCTGCGCGAGCTGCTCGGGCAGGAGGAGCTGCGCGATCTCCTCGATGCGGGCGCGCTCGAGGACGTCGAGCGCCAGCTCGCTCCGACGCCGCGAACGCCGGACGAGCTCCACGATCTTCTGCGCCTGCGCGGCGACCAGCGCGCTTGGGACGCCGATCTCGCCTCGCCGCTGCTCGCGGAGCGTCGCGCATTCGTCGCGCGTTTCGCCGGCGAGGAGCGGCTGATCGCCGTCGAGGACGCAGGGCGCTACCGCGACGCCGTCGGTGTCATGCCCCCGTCCGGGCTCCCGGAGGTGTTCCTCGAGTCCACCGATACGCCGCTCGAGTCGCTCGTGCTGCGCTGGGCGCGCGGCCGCGGGCCGTTCACCACCCGCGAGGCCAACGACCAGTGGGGCCGAGACGTGGAACCGCTGCTGACCGAGCTCGAGCGCGGCGACAAGCTCGTCCGCGGCGAGCTCCGTCCCGGTGGGCGTGAGCGCGAGTGGTGCGACCCGGACATCCTCCGTCGCATCCGTCGCGCATCGCTGGCCGCCCTCCGGCGCGAGGTGGAGCCGGCGGAACAGGCCGCGTTCGGACGCTTCCTGCCGAGCTGGCACGGCGTCGACCGCAGGGCGACGCTGCGCGAAGCGCTCGTCCCACTACAGGGACTGTCGTTGCCTGTCTCTCTGTGGGAGTCGGAGCTGTTGCCGCGGCGCGTCCCCGGGTACCGGCCGGAGATGCTCGATCAGCTGTGCGCGGCGGGCGAGGTCGTCTGGGTCGGCGCCGGCCTCGACCGCGTGGCTCTGTTCTTCCGCGAGGACGCGCAGCTGCTCGGCGCGCCGCCGGCTGCCGACGCGCCGTCGAAGGAGGTGCACGAGCGGATTCGTACCGCGCTCAAGCAGAGTGCGCTCTTCTGGTTCGACCTGCTCGACGCGACCGGACTGGACTCGGAGACGGCACTTCCCGCGCTTTGGGATCTCGTCTGGTCGGGCGAAGTGACGAACGACGCCTGGACGCCGCTGCGGTCCCCGCGCCGCTACCAAGCGCCCCGCCCCGAGCGTCGCCAGCGCCGCTTCTCGCGTCGACGCGGCGCCGCGGTCACAGCCACCCAGGGACGGTGGTCGCTGACCGCGCCCCTCTTCCCGGGCCGGCCGGACCGCCGCGCGTTGGCCGAGTTGCTGCTCGAGCGGCAGGGCATCGTCACGCGGGACGGTGTGCGCGGCGAGGGCATCCCGGGTGGCTACAGCGCCGTGTACGGCGAGCTGAAGGCGCTGGAGACGCTCGGCACCTGCCGGCGGGGCTACTTCGTCGAAGGGCTCGGTGGTGCACAGTTCGCGCTCGCCGGAGCTGTCGAGCGCCTCCGCGAGCTGCGTCCGCGCGACGACGAGCCGCCTGAGCCGTTGGTACTGGCCGCGGCCGATCCGGCACAGCCGTACGGAGCTGCGCTTCCGTGGCCGAAGCGGGCGGGGGCGCGCGCCGCACGCGTTGCAGGCGCCCAGGTCGTCCTGCTCGGCGGCGAGGCGGCGCTGTTCGTCGAACGGGGCGGGCGCACACTCGTTCCGTTGCGCGATCCGGAGGAGAGCTGGCTGCGCGAGGCGATCGGCGCGCTCGTCGAGCACGTGCGTCGCGGCGGCGCGAGGCGGCTTGCGGTCGAGCGTTTCGACGGCCGACCCGTCACGGAGACGGAGGTCATGCCGCTGCTGCTCGAGGCGGGCTTCCTCGCGGGCCCGCGTCGGGCCGTCCTGCGCCCCTAAAGGGGGATGCGCGCCGCAGGCGCCGGTCGCATCGTGAGTACGGCGATCTGCGGCCGCCGAAGGGAGGCAGGTGGACGCGACCAGACAGAGGGCACTAACCGCGATGTTCCTCGCGGCACTCGCGCTGCTCGCGCGCAGCGCGCACGCAGCGCCGCTCGACCATCCGCCGCACGCGAAGCCACCTCGCCCCGGGGCGTGCACGATCAACGGCACATCGGGCCCGGACGTCATCGTCGGCAGCGAAGGGAACGACGTCATCTGCGCGCTCGGCGGCAACGACAAGATCAGCGGCCTCGGAGGCGACGACGTCGTCGACGGCGGCCAAGGCGACGATGTTCTCGAGGGCGGTCCCGGCAGCGACACGCTCCTGGGCGGCGCCGGGAACGACACGTTGTCGGCAGTAGACGGCGCGCGCGACGTCCTGAACGGAGGTTCCGGACGCGACCGTGCTTTCGTCGAACGCAAGCTCGACAAGGTGAAGTCCGTCGAGCGACTGCTTTGAGCGGCTACGAGCCCAGTCACGCGTCCGTCGACCCGGGCGCCGTGACGAGGCGGCCGAGGACGAGCCCGAAGACGGCATGCCGCAGGGTTGCCTGCCCGAAGGCACGAGGATTCCGCAGTAACGGCGGCACGCCGCGCTCTCCGCGCGCCGGGTGGTAACGGTCGACGAAGTAGCCGAGCGGGTAGAGCGCGACGTGCTCCGTGAGCGCCAGGGCGAACGCGGCACGCCGCGTCGGGAGACGCGTCCGACGATCGAGCTCGCGAAACGCAAGCCCGAAGAGCACACCGTTCAGCGTGTGCATCGTCAGCCCGAGCGCCGGCCACACGCGCGAGCGTGTCAACGCCTTCCCGAGGAGCGCGACATCCGAGTAATCGCAGCGAAACAGGCGCTGGTCCAGCGGCTCGAGCGCCGCCCAGACGATGGTCGCTGCCGCGCCCGCGGCGGCCGCCCGCGAGCGGCTTGGACCCGAGCCTGGATCCGAAGACACGTGACAGCATGACAGGGTGCCCGAAGGAGATGCGCTCGCCCGCGCCGCGCGCCGGCTGCAAGTGCTCGTCGGAGAGCGGCTCGAGGTCGACGCGCCGAATCCGCGCGCACAGGTGAAACGGATCGCAGAACGCCTCGACGGGAAGCGGCTCGAATCCGTCGAGGCCGAAGGCAAGAACGTCTTCCTCACCTTCGAGCAGGGGCTCGTTCTGCGGAGTCATCTGAAGATGAAGGGGCGGTGGTGGGTCCAGGAACGGGGCCGCAACCTCGGCGCCGGGCTGCCGTGGCTCGTGCTGCGCAGCCCGACACACGAAGCCGTGTTGTGGCACGGGCCGCTGCTCGAGCTCGACGACGCGGCACGCCGGCGACTTGGACCCGACGTGCTGGCGAGCCCTCCCGACTTCGCCGCGATGCTGGCCAACCTCCGAGCGCTGCCGGAGACGACGCTCCTCGGTGAGGCACTGCAGGTCCAGCGTGCCGTCGCCGGGATCGGGAACATGTGGATGGTCGAGGGGCTGTGGGAAGCGCGGCTGTCCCCCTGGCGTAGGCTCGCCGAGTTGTCCGACGAAGAACTGTCGCGCGCCCTGCGGTCGGTCGCGCGACTCATGCGCCGTTCCCTCGACGAAAGCCGCACGGGGAAGCGGATCCATCGTCGCGCCGGGCGGCCGTGCCCGCGCTGCGGAACGCTGATTCGCTCCTGGCCGCTCGGCGCTTCCGCGCGGACTGCCTACTGGTGCCCGCACTGCCAGCACGGAGGAGAGGAGCCCGCCGCGAAGTAACGAAGCGCGTGGCTGTGCGCGCTCCGCATCTTCACCGCTCGCTCCGGGCCTTCTGTCTCGGCGCCTTCCGTGTCTTCGGGAACGAGCAGCTTCCGTTCGCCTTCGAGGAGCACACGTCCTTCGGCCGGCCGGCGCTGTACGAGTACCGGCCGCTCGTGCGCGACTTCATCGAGACGCATGCGTCGGAGCTTCGGCGACGGGAGGACGCCAGGATCGCGCTCGAGGATGTCCGCGGCGAGCCGGCGGCCCGCATCTTCTCGCGCGCGCACGCTGGCCCGCGCGCGACGGAGGACCAGGCGCTGTTTCGCACGGTCATGCTGCCCTTGCTGATGGCGACGGCCGAGACCTGCGGAGGGTTCGACTGGGACGATGTCGCCTTCGACCGCGCGTACGCCGAGCTCGAGGGATCGCTGTTCGGAGCAGGCCACGCCTACGCCGCGGTCGCACCGCTGATCGGCCTGTCGGCCGGAACGTCGGTCGACCTCGGAGACGGGATCCGCGTGCGCGCGGCGGCGACCGGTGAGCTCGCTGCGCACTGGCCGGAGGCGCAGGGACTCCTGCCGCAGGACTTCGGCCGCGAGCCGGACCGCTTGTGCGTGCTGGAGCTCGAGCGTGATCTTCGCCGCGGCGAGGCCGAGGCCCCGGATGCTCCCGGCGAGATCGCGGATGCCGTCACTGCACTGCGCCTCGCGACCGCCGGGCCGATCGCCGCCGGACCTGTGCTGTTCGAGCGGCTTGACTGGCGGCCCTATGGGATCAGGCCGGTGATGCCGGTCGCAGCAACGCAGCCCACCGGGGAGCCGACGCGACTGGACGCGTTTCGCGGCGAGCTCGCGGGCGATCTGCGTGCGCGGCTGCCGCTGGCCGACGAGGATCACGAGCTCGGCGAGGCGCTCGATCGGTGGGAACTCTCGTTGTTCCAGGGCGATCCCTTCCGCGCCGAGCAGCTCCGCGAATCGCTCGCTGCGCTGCTCGGCGGCACGGACGGTCTCTGGGCCGCGGGCGTCCGAACCGCGGTGTTGCTCGGGGAGTCGCCGCGCGACCGTGGCGAGCTGCTCGGGCAACTGCGGAACGACTCGCCCGGCCCCGACGTGGTGCGGCGGGCACTTGTCGAGGTCGTCATGCACGGCGACCGGCGCGCGCTCGTCCAGACGCTGGACGAGTCGATCCTCGGCCTTCGCCCGCGTCCTGCCGGGTACTACGCGCTTCGGGCAGCCTCCTAACGCGCTGAAGACGGCGCAAAGCCGACACAGACACGTCACGCCGCTCCGCGTACGGTGCAGGCATGAACGAAGCCGACGCAGTGCTGCGACGCCTCGAGCGGATCGAGGCGCTCGACCGCGAGGGCGCGCATCCGAAGACGCTGCTGGCCGAGCTCCGCGCGCTCGTCCGCGAGGCGGAAGCGTGGGTGCGGGTCGAGGGAGACGGGCGTTCGGCGGAAGCGGTCGACGCGATGAAGGAGGCGATGGCCCATGAAATAGTCCGCGTGTGACGATCGCGCACTGGGACGACATCGACTCCTACCGCCGCGCGAAGGGCGAGATGGACGGGACGTGGCAGCGGCTCGGCGACGCGGCCGGGACCCTGACGGTGGGCGTCAACCGCATCCGCATCGCACCGGGGAAGCTGTCGACGCCTCCGCATTCGCACGGCGCCTCGGAGGAGATCTTCTTCGTGCTCGGCGGCTCGGGACTGTCGTGGCAGGACGAGGAGGCGTACGAGGTGCGCGCAGGAGACTGCATCGTGCATCTCGCCGACCACGAGGAGCACACATTGCGTGCGGGCGACGACGGGCTCGACGTGCTCGTGTACGGCACCCGGCATCCGACGGAGCTCGGCTGGCTGCCCCGATCGCAGGCGATCCGTCTCGGCTGGCCGTGGGTGCAAGGACGCACCGACGACCCATGGGACGTCGAGGCCGAACAGCCGCGACTCGAGTTCGGGACGGCCGCGGCACGACCCGCCAACATCGTCAATCTCGACGAGGTGACGCCCGACGAAGACGGCTGGAAACTGCTGGGAGAACGTGCCGGATCGAAGCAGTCCGGCCTGAACTGGGTGCAACTGGCGCCCGGCCTGGAGTCTTCGCCGCTGCACTGCCACTCCGAGGAGGAAGAGTTCTTCGTCGTTCTCGACGGTCAGGCGACACTCGAGCTGTGGCCGGCACCGATCGCGGCAGACCGCGGAATGAAGCGCGAGGAGCATTCCGTTCGCGCCGGACACGTGATCGCCCGCCCCCCGGCGTCGCGCGTGGCGCATGCGCTCCGTGCCGGCCCGGACGGCGTCACGTATCTCGTCTACGGAACCCGGAAGCCGAACGACATCTGCTACTACCCGCGCTCGAACAAGATCTACTGGCGGGGCGTGGGCGTCATCGGTCGCATCGAGCACCTCGACTACTGGGACGGCGAATCCCGCGGCGTCACGAACTGACGCACGGCCGGGCTGGCGAACGCCGCGACTCCGACGACCAACATCAGCCCGAACAGCACGAGCACGGTCGGCGTCGACCCTACGCTCGAGAGCAGGAAGCCGGCCAGCAGCGACGCGAACGGAACCGAGCCCACTGACAGGAGCGTTGCGACGCTGACCACGCGTCCCTGAAGCTCGTCCGGCGTCAGCCGCAGCCGGTAGGCGCCGACGACGGCGTTCCAGGTCGGATGCATGAAGAACATCGCGCCATAGAAGATCCCCGGGGTCACACGACCCGGAACGACGACGAGCAGCGGCAGCAGCGCCGCGACTGCCCACATCGTGGCCACGACGATCACGCGCACTGGCAGCACGCGCGCGAGCCGGGGCGCCGCGAGCGCACCCAGCAGCCCGCCCGCCCCGAGGAACGCGAACATGGCGCCGATCACCGCGGCCGATGCTCCGCGCTCGCGAGCGATGACGATCACGACGAGGTACAGGGCGTTGAGCGTGAAGTCGCTGCCGGTGACGAGGAGCGACGTCGTCCGGATGAACGGCTGGCGCCAGAACCAGGCGAGCCCTTCGCGGATCTCGCGCAGGATGTGCCGCTCCGCGGCCGCACGTTCGCCCTGGAGCGTCGCCCGGAGGAAGGAGAGCGACACGATCGAGACCGCGTAGGAGATCGCGTCCACCAAAAACGGCACCACGCGACCGGCGGCGAACAGCAGTCCGCCCAGGGGCTGTCCCCCGAGAATGGCGGCGTACTCACGCGCCTGGTTCCGGGCGAGCGCATCGGGAAGCTGCTCGTCCGTCACGACGCGCCGTAGCGCCGACCGTTCCGCAACCGAGAAGACCACGTAGCCGATCCCGTCCACGGTCGCGACCAGCAGGATGTGCGCGAACGCGATGTGACCCACGGCGATCGCCGCGGCGAGCGAGCCGTACGCACCCGCCCGCGTCGCGTCGCAGACGATCATCGTGAGCTTGCGGTTCCAGCGGTCCACGAGCGCGCCGGCCGGCAGCGTGAGCACGAGCAACGGCATGGTCTCGGCGAAGCCGACGATCCCCGCCTTCGCCGGCGAGCCGGTGAGCGCGAGGACGAGCAGGGGAAAGGCAATGCCGCTGATGCGCGTTCCGAGGTCGGAGACGACCTGGCCCGTCCAGAGCAGGTTGAAGTCGCGGTTGCGACGCAACGGCACGCCCGCGTCCGGCACCGCCCGATAGTGACAGCCGACCCCCCTGCAACCATCCCGGTATCGCAGGAGGACTCTGCTAGCTTGACCCGAACCGAGCAAGCCATGGGGCTTGCGCGCCTACTTCCGCGTCCGAATCCACGGACCGCCAACGGCCAGGGGCCAACCACGGGCGAGGTCATCGCGTTCGCGAACCAAAAGGGCGGCGTCGCCAAGACGACGAGTACCCTCAATCTCGGGGTCGCGATGGTCGAGCAGGGACATCGCGTCCTGCTGATCGACCTCGATCCGCAGGGCAACCTGACGATGAGCCAGGGGCTGAACCCCGACGAGATCGAGCGCTCGATGTTCGACGTGCTCGTGCACCGGGTCCCGATCGACGAGGTGATCGAGCGTCGGGAGGCGGACGTGGCGGTCTCGTCGATCGACCTCGCCGGCGCCGAGCTCGCCCTGAGCTCGATGATCGGCCGAGAGCGCGCGCTCGAGAAGGCGCTCGCGCACGTGAAGGAACGCTACGACTTCATCCTGATCGACACGCCGCCGTCTCTCGGCCTGCTGACCATCAACGCGTTCGTCGCCGCCGACGGGGTGATCGTGCCCGTACAGACCGAGTACCTCTCGCTGCGAGGGCTCGTCCAGCTCGAGAACACGCTCTCGATGGTGCGGGAGAACCTCAACCCGCGCGTCGAGATCGTCGGCATCCTTGCGACGATGTACGACAAGCGACTGCTGCACTCGCGCGAGGCGGTCGACATCCTGAAGGAGAACTTCGGCGACCTCCTGTACGACACGAAGATCCGCAAGACCGTGCGTTTCGCGGAGGCACCCGTGAAGGGCGAATCTGTGCTGAAGTACGACCCGAGCGGCGAAGCGGCCGCGCTGTACCGCGACCTGGCGAAGGAGGTGCTCGGAAGTGGCGCGAAAGCGCGCCAGCATGCGTGAGGGGCCGCTCGCGGATCTCTTCCGCGCGACCGAGGCGGCCCAGCGCCAGGCCGACCAGCCTGCGCCCGCGCCCGAGGAGGCTCAAGAGCGCACCGTCGAGCACGTCCCGACCTGGGAGGAATCGGTCGAGAACGTCGTCCCGGTCTCGCCAGAGCCCGCTCCGCCCCCGCCGCGGCGGCTCGAGCCGGTCCGCGACGAGCCGCCCGTCACCCGGTACATCGAGCCGCTCCCCGAGCCTGCACCGCGTCTGCATCGCGCGCCGCGACCTGAGTCGGCGCAGTACCTCGCCGTCATCCGCGTCGTCGGAGTAGGCGGCGCCGGCCTGAACGCGATCGATCGCATGATCGACGCGGGGATCTCGCAGGTCGAGTTCGTCGCGGTCAACACCGACATCCAGCAGCTGCAGACCTCGGACGCGCAGACGAAGATCCACATCGGCCGCGAGCTCACCCAGGGCCTCGGCAGCGGCGCCGATCCGCAGATCGGCCGACGTGCCGCGGAGGAGAACCACGACCAGATCAAAAATGCCCTGCGCGGGAGCGACATGGTGTTCGTCACCGCCGGCGAGGGCGGCGGCACCGGGTCGGGCGCGGCCCCGATCGTCGCGCGCATCGCCCGCGAGGTCGGCGCCCTGACGGTCGGCATCGTCACGATGCCGTTCAAGTTCGAGGGCACGAAGCGACGCGCGCAGGCGGACGCGGGTGTCGAGGATCTGCGCGCAGCCTGCGACACGACGATCGTGATTCCGAACGACCGCCTGCTCGAGGTGCTGGATAAGTCGACGTCGATGCTCGAGGCGTTCCGGATCGCCGACGACGTCCTGCGTCAGGGTGTCCAAGGCATCTGCGACCTGATCACGATGCCCGGCCTGATCAACCTCGACTTCGCCGACGTGCGCACGATCATGAAGAACTCGGGGACGGCGCTGATGGGGATCGGCTACTCGTCGAACGGCGAGAACCGCGCCCGCGAGGCAGCCGAGCGCGCACTGCGCTCACCGCTCATCGACACCGAGATCACCGGCGCGCGCGGGATCCTGCTCTCGATCGCCGGGGGCGACGACCTGTCGCTGATCGAGGTGAACGAGGCGGCCGAGGTGATCCGGCAGGCCGCGACCGACGATACGCACATCATCTTCGGCGCGACGGTGGACGAGTCGCTCGCCGGCCAGGTGTGGGTGACGGTAGTCGCGACGGGTCTCGGCGCGCCGCGCCGTCGCGCATATGCAGCGGTCGGCTCGGACGTGCTCGAGCCGCCGAGCTTCATCACCGACTGATCCGGAGCCGGCCGGAAGGTCGACAGCCTAGGTGTAGTTCCTGAGAGCGTTGTTCCATCCGGGCCTCCTTGGAGGCTGGAGCTGCCAAGCCACCAGCTCCAAGGAGGGGATCCGGATGAAGTTGCACGCTAACGCGAGGACCTGTCCGCACAGCCGTCGCCT